>Ga0206852_1023_pt1 | contig 51584 bp, 42 predicted proteins | sample Alteio_BWOrgCont_14_FD_152849 | JGI IMG/M metagenome (GOLD analysis project Ga0206852, IMG submission 152849) | Enriched cells from forest soil in Barre Woods Harvard Forest LTER site, Petersham, Massachusetts, United States -... | ecosystem: Environmental > Terrestrial > Soil > Temperate forest >... | reverse complement strand
ACTTCTCATCATCAATCACCAATATTTTCATGGTTTCCCCCCGGACTCGGCCGGGATTTCCAAAATAAAAGCCGTCCCCCGGGGTTTGAGCCGCTCCACTTTTATCTTTCCGCCGTGGGCTTCCACAATTCGCTGGCTGACCGAAAGACCCAGCCCCGATCCGCTGTTTTTGGTGGTGAAAAAAGGCTCGAAAAGCCGGGCCAAATTTTCTTCGCTGATGCCGGGCCCGTTATCCTCGATTTTGAGGGTGAGCGTCTGATCTTTTTTGACGCATCCCAGAATCAGCTTTCCTTCAGACCCCATCGCCTGAAAAGCGTTCAAAATCAAATTAACCAGAACCTGCTGAAGCCGGTAAGGATTGGCCAGGAGAAAAAACCGTCCCGGCTCCACTTCCCATTGAACTTGAAAACGGGCGTTCCCAGGACCGTATTGAACCTGGGCCAGCCGGAGCGAGGTCCGTAAAAGTTCCATCACATCCAGGACGCGTTTATCCTCCGTGGCTTTGTCTTTGGAATAATCCAGAGTGTCGTTCACCAGCTGTTTCAACCTTTCAGTTTGCTCCAGGATATTCTGGATTTGAATCAAGGCCTCCGGATGATCGCCATGCTTCTTTTTCAAATATTGGGCCGATAGGTCGATGCCTGAGAGGGGGTTGCGGATTTCGTGGGCCATTCCGGCCGCCATCTCCCCGATCGCCCCCAGCCTTTCATATTTCAAAAGGGCTTGTTCTGCCTTTTGCCTCTCGGTCAGGTCCCGGGCCACCGCCACGCTCACGGGCTGTCCCTCAAAAAGGATGGAAAAGCTGATCACTTCCACCGAAATCAGACTGCCGTTCTTGCGGATAAACCGCCTTTCGGCGGGCGGGTTGTAACCTTCGGATGGCTTTAATTGTTTGATCCGGGCCACCACGCTCGTTTGATCATCCGGATGGACAATCACCAAAGGCGACAGACCGATCAATTCCTCCGCCCGGTCGTAAGCCAGCAGCCGCAGCATGGCCTCATTGACATAAATGGTTTTCTCGAGAGTATGCACAATCATCGCGTCCGGTGATTTTTCAATCAGGGATCGGAAACTGGCCTCGGATTTTTTCAGGTCTTCCTCCGCCTTAATCCGGTCGGTGATATCCCATCCGCTGGAAACCCTGACCTTGCGTCCTTTATATTCGAAATCCCGTCCGTGGATCATCAGGGGAAGGCTGGTTCCGTCCTTGCGGACAACCCGAAGTTCAAAGCTTCCTTCCGGATAACCCTTTTCCAGGTATCCCTTGACCTTTTCCGCCGAAGCCGAATCCAAAATAAAGGAAACATGCCGGCCGATCATTTCGGAAACTTCGTAGCCCATCATCCGCGCCAAAGTCGGGTTTAAATCCACGATGATCCCTTTTTCGTGGACCATAATGCCTTCCTCGGTGACGTCGGTGAACCAGCGGAACCGCTCCTCGCTTACCCTTAAGGCCTGCTCGGTTTTTTCCCGCTCGGTAATGTCCCGGTAATTGATCACGATGCCTGCCACCGCGGGATCCTCCAGAAGATTGGAGCCCCGAACATCGACTGTGACATAGTGTCCGTCTTTATGTTGAAGCCGGAATTGCTCGGTTTGGGTGTGGCCGGGCTTCTGAACAAATTTTTTGAAAACTTCCTGGGCCCGGTTCATGTCATCGGGATGAATCAGTTCGAAGGCGCTCTTCCCGGCCCGCTCTTCCGGAGTATAGCCGAAGATATTGACCATACTCGGACTCATGTACCGGACCAAGCCGTTTCCCTCGAGAATCCCAACCGCTTCATAGGATTTCTCGATCAGGGTTCTGAAATACCTTTCTTTTTGTTGAAGCGCCTCTTCCGCCTTCTTGCGCTCGGTGATATTCCGGCTGTTGAGAACGATACCCCGGACCGCTGGTACCTGGAGGAGATTGGTAGCTTCAATTTCCGCGTGGACCCAATGGCCATTCTTGTGGCGGACCCGAATTTCCAAATGAACGGGAACTCCCGGATTTTCCAGGGCCTTTTGAAAAGCCTTCTGCGCCCCTCCCAAGTCATCGGGATGGATGGTCTCAAAGGCGCTTTGCGCCGCCCGTTCCATCGGGAGAAAGCCCAAAGTCCTTTCGGTGGAAGGGCTTTCGTAAAGAAACATTCCGTTCCCGTCCAGCACTGTTACCACGTCATAACTATTCTCAATAAGCGCCCGGTAGTAGCGCTCCTGCTGCATCAGCACTTCTTTGATCTTTTTTTGTTCAGTGATATCCCGGCAATTGACCACCACCCCTCCGACCGCCTCCGTGTCCAAAAGATTCGTGGCGACGACGTCCATCGAAATCCATCGGCCGTCCTTGTGGCGGGTCCGGACTTCCACCTGCAAAGGGACCCCCGGGCGGGTCAGCGCCAATTGAAAGGTTTTTTTCGCGGCGTCTTGATCCTCGGGATGAATATTGGAAAAAGCGCTTTCCCCGGCCCGCTCCCCGGGGCGGTATCCCAACACTCTCTCCGTGGAGGGGCTTTCGTAAAACCGTTTTCCTTCCCCGTCCATCACATAAACGACGTCGTATGCGTTCTCAATGAGAGCCCGGTAATAGCGCTCTTTTTTCTCGATGATTTCCCCGGCTCTTTTGATTTCGGTGACGTCCCAAAAATTGACGATCCAGCCCTTCACCACCGGATGGTCCAGCATGTTGGTAATGGCCACTTCCACGTTTTTCCAGATTCCGGTTTTGTGAAGGGCCCGCAGCTCGACGGTATAGGTCACACCCGGCGTCCGGGAAAGGCTCTCGAAAACGCTTTTCACATTGGCCCGGTCCTCCGGATGAATATAGTTGTAAACGCTGGCGTCCCCCCGCTCGCCGGGCTTGTAACCCAAGACCCGTTCCACCGAGGGGCTTTCAAAAATCCGATTTCCTTCACGGTCGAGGATATAGATAACGTCATGGGCGTTTTCGATAAAAGCGCGGTAGCGGAGCTCCTGGGCCTGGGCCTTCCGCTCGGTTTTTCGGATCTCCGAGACGTCGGTGGAAATACCGATGGTCCCGATCAACCGGCCCTCCAAATCCCTTTGGGGCACAAACTGGGTTTCAAAGAATACCGCCCCCACTTCCTGGGCGATGGCGAAAGTCTCTCCCTTGAGAGCCCGACGGAGCGTGTTCAAGATGGGGGGATTGTCTTTGTATAAATCGAAAACCGATTGGCCCACTAATTGTCCTGTTTTAAAGCCTAGAACTTCCAGGCCCTTCCCGATCGAAAAAGTAATGGTCCCTTCCATATCGATGGCCCAAAGAATGGTCGGGGCGCTATTTAAAAACTGCCCAAAAATGGAGTCTTGGGAATGGGGAACGGAAGGCGGGACTATCTCTGCTTTTGGTTTCTTAGTTTTCATAAGCAACTCTTAGAATTATTTTTCTGAAAATTTGAAGATCCAAAATGACGAAAAATTTTGAGGAGTTTTCACTAAATTTATTGGTTTGAGTTCAATTGATCCCGGATTTCCCTTGGTTTCACGATTCCACCAATGTTTTCAAGATCATTTTGATAGTATAAGCTAAAGGCCTACCGGCATTTGAATAGTTTGGTGTAAATTTTCCTTAATTTTAAAGCCATTTTCTCAATAAAAAGCCCTTAAAATGGTTTTCCCATATTGGATGGACCGTGGAATATCCTCTAACTCAAAACAGGAATGGATGTCATGAAACCTATTAAAATCTCCGCCTCTGTTTTATCGGCTGATTTTGGCAACCTTCTCCAAGACGCGCAAAGAGCCGTTAACGCGGGCGTGGATATGCTTCATATGGATGTCATGGACGGCCACTTTGTTCCCAACATCAGCTTTGGCGCCCCCGTCATCGCCGGATTAAAAGGAAAAGTCCAGGTTCCCATGGATACCCATTTAATGATCGAAAACGTTGAAAAATATGTTCCTGATTTCGCCAAGGCGGGCTCCACTTATATTATGTTTCACACGGAAGCCGTCTTAGACCCCATCCCTGTCATCCAACTGATTCGGCAATTAGGTTGCAAACCGGGGATGGTTTTAAACCCCACCACCTCTCCCGAATTGCTCAAGCCTTTCGCCAAAGATCTGGACTATGTTTTGTTCATGTCCGTTTGGCCGGGCTTCTCGGGCCAGTCCTTTATCCCGGAAGTCGTTCCCCATATCGCCGCCTTTTCCAAATGGTGTCAGACGGAAGGTCTTTCACCCATCATCGCCGTGGATGGCGGCATCACCCCTCAAACCGCCCCCCGGGTCGTCGAGGCCGGCGCCAATCTTTTAGTGGCCGCCACGGCCATCTTCAAGGCCCCCGACATCAAAGAAGCGGTGTCGGCCCTTAAAAACGCGGGTAATAAAAACTAAAACATGTTTAACCACCAAGGCGCCAAGACACCAAGAAAATCGTATCAGATTTTTTATTTTGATTTTAAATCCGGTTTTTTTTCTTGCGAAATGTTGTCTTTCTTGGCGTCTTGGCGTCTTGGTGGCGGATTTATTCTTTCTTTGTTTTTATTCACCGGCTGCGCTACCTCACCCGTGAAAATCACTCAGGACGATCCGGCGGTTCAGCAGGCACTGGCCCAGGCGGTCAGTCAGTTCTCAAGTCCGAATCCGCCTCAAGCCCTCAATCTTTTGGATGAAGCCCAGGTTCAATGGAACCAGGATCGCAGTATGAAAGTAACGGTCCATCAAATGTGGGCCGCCCGGGTGAAACCGGACCATCCCCTGCCCGCCCTGGCGACCTTGAATCAGGATTCCCAGAATTTGACCGTCAATCACATCGAGAAATACAAGCTCAACGCCCAGAATGTTTTTGAAAAGGACGATTCGGTTCCCGTCTCGGTGGAATTCGACCCGCCCCAGCCCAATCTGCCGCCGGCCCTTTCGAATATCGCCACGGCCCGATTGCCGGACCTCGACGCCGGGGAAGCGTTGGACATCACCTATACCCTGACCACCCATACCAGCGACCTGTTGAAGTCCCCGACCAAGCAGCATCCGGTGGCCGCCGAGCCCAGTTTCGCCTTTCGCTGGAATGATTATGTGCCTTCCCTCAAGCGCGAATTGACCATGCGTCTTCCGTCGATTCTGCCACTCTACGCCGTCCGTTTGCGCCAGCCCGCTAACTTGGCGATTACGGAGACAGGCGCTCCGGACCGAACCATTCACTTCGAAATGAATCCGCCGCTGGACCCGATTCCGTCGGAAAGTTTCCAACCCGCCGTCCAGGACCTGGCTCCCCTCACCGCTTTCACCACTTACAAGAGCTGGGATGAGGCGGTTCAGCCTTACCGCCAAAGGGTAAAGGCCCTCTTGGCCGCCGACCCCGCGCCGATCAACGCCTTGGTGACCGAGGCCGGCGACAACTCCACCACCGCGATGTTGACCCGGATCACCCAGTTAAAAAATACCATTCATGAAAAAGTCGATTGGGTGGATACGGGTCTGCCGGTTTATTTGAATCCGGACCGGACCTTTAAGGAAATTCTGGATAGCGGCAAGGGCTCTTCCCACGACATGGCGGTTCTTTTAGCGGCGGCGCTCCAGGCCATCAAACTCAATCCCCAAATTTATTTATACCGCCAGGCCACCAGCGGCGACCTAATCGGCGACATGCCCGCCCTTTCCCAGATGGATGGCGTCTTAGTGGGAGTGGCTGTGGGATCGGATTATATTTGGATGGACCCCACCGAATCGCTGGCCGCCCCCGGCACCCTGCCGCTCCAAGCCCTGGATGTTTCCGCCTTGGCCGTCTTGCCTCCTTTGAGCTGGAAAACCACGCCTCCCTTCGGCGCTAAGGATCACCGCAAGGAACGGGACATCACGATGGAATTTTTACCGAACGGCGATTTGAATTGCACGGTCAGCCTGCAGGCCTTCGGCTCCGCGGACTTGGCCTTGCGGCAGTTTTTCCGGGCCACGACCGACGACACCCGGAAAGAACTGGTCTTGAGAGGGTTAAACAAGCGCTTCCCCGGCGTCAGCCTGACCGATTACAGCTACGGCGATTACCGGGACACCACCCAGCCTCTGACTGTCAAATATTCCTTTATCATTCCTGAATACGCTGAATTCCAACGGGACGGCAGTTTTAATTTTTATCCCTTGATTTTTGAGGACGTGGAGGACTTTTTGGCCACCCTTCGGGAAACCCGTCAAACACCCATTGTGGTTCCCCAAAGTTTTAATTCCATCACCCGGGTGGTGGTGAAGATACCCCACGGCTATAAGATCGGCGACTTACCCAAAGACGGCGCGATTACCAATGACGTGGCCGAATTTATAGCCGACTCCAAAATCCAGTTCGGCACTCTCAGTTATGAACGCTATATGGGATTGAAAAAACGGACCATTCTGCCCGGTGCCGATTACAAACAGCTTTATGATTTTTATCAGGCCGCCCTCACCCAGGACCGCTCGCCCTTTAAGGCCGTTCCTCTTCACCAACCGCTTTAATTTAACCGTTATTCCCGCAGGAAAAACCCGCTTTACTGTGATAAAATTTTAAAATTCTCCAAATATTTAAGGCGGCTTCCTATTTTCGCTTTAAGAAAAAAATCTATCCTTACGCTTGTAACGTTTTTGGCGTCTGGAACCCTTTGGGCGGGTACCGTTACCTTCAACGTGGACCCCACTCAAAACAACAGCCCCATTGACGTTCATAGTTATGGTTCCAACTCGGATATCGGCGTCACCCAAATTCCCTATTACCGCCTAGGCGGTAACCGGATGACCGGCTATAACTGGGAAAATAATTCCTCCAACGCCGGAACCGACTACGGCCCCAACCATGAGGATTGGTTCATGCTTTCGGTGATGAATCCCGCGCCGCCCCAAAACGGCAATCAATTGCCGGCCACCGTCATCACCCAATTTATCCAAAACAACAACGCCCAGGGAGCGGACTCGCTCATCACCCTGCCGATGGCGGGCTACGTCTCCGCCGACGGCGACTGCAATTGCGATGTCACCGTCACGGGAGCGGCGGACACCTCGGGCACCTATTGGAAGCAGGTCGTCAATGTGAAAGGCGCTCCCTTTACCACCATGCCGGTCACCACCGATAACTACGTCTATGTGGATGAGTCGATCAACTATCTTTTAACCACGGTAGGAAGTTCCACGTCCGGGGGGGCGAAATTTTACGACTTGGACAACGAACCGGCTCTTTGGAACAGCACCCACCCCATGATCCATCCCGCCCAGCCCACCTGCGCCGAAGTCTCAGGAAAGGGTATCAGCTTGGCGACCGTCATCACCAACATGGACCCGGGCGCCCAGGTCTTGGGGCCGGTTTGTTTCGGCTGGTCCGAATATGTGAATAACGATGGCGCTTCCGATGACAGCCTCCTGACGCCCTACACCAACGGAAATGACATCGAATATCTCAATTATTATTTAGCCAAAATGAATGCCGCCTCAACCTCCGCGGGCCGGAGGCTTTTGCATTATTTGGATTTGCATTGGTATCCGGAAGCCACCGGATTGGACGGCAGTACGGCGGTCCGCATTACCAACGACGACACGACCCAAGGAGTGGCCATCGCCCGCATGCAGGCTCCCCGGTCCCTTTGGGATCCGACCTACACCGAGACCAGCTGGATCACGCAGGACTCCACCGGCGGACCCATCACCCTCATCCCCCGGCTCCAGGCCGCGGTCAGCCAATATTATCCCGGCACCAAGCTTTCCTTTTCCGAATACCAATATGGGTCCGGCGAGGATATTTCGGGCGGTGTGGCCGAGGCCGACGCCCTGGGTATCTTGGGAAAATATGGGGTTTATGCCTGCCGGTGGGACGACGGCACCAGCGACACCTATGTGAGAGCGGCTTATGACCTTTACCTCAACTATGACGGAAGCAATTCCAAATTCGGCAATACCTCGATTTTAGCCACGACCAGTTCGGTCACCGAAGCCACCGCTTACGCCGCCAAAGTCACGGCCTATCCCAACCGGATCAATGTGATCCTCTTAAACAAGGATTACAGCAATCCCAACACCGCCAGCGTGACCTTAAGCAACCTAAGCCCCGGCCAGTCCATCGCTTCCATGCGGGTATTCCGTTTCGATTCCACCACCTACAACCTTTATACCCCCGGAACCGCCCCGACCTTTAGCGCCAATACTTTTCAGGATACTTTGCCTTTCCGCTCCGCCACCCTTTATGAAATTACCCTGAACGCCTACACGCCCACTCCCACAAAAACCAGCACCGCGACCGCTACCCCCACCGCGACCCAGACTCCGATTTTTTCCTATACGCCAACTCAAACACCCACCATCACCGCGACGCCGACCATCACCTTTACCCCCACGATAACCCTATCACCCACGATCACCAATACACCCACTCAAACCGGCACGCCCACGGGTACTCCCACTTCCACCTCCACTTCTACCATCACCCTGACCCCGACCATTACGTTGACTCCAACGATCACCAACACGCCGACTCAAACCTCGACGCGGACCATCACCCTGATTCCCACTCAAACCCACAGCCCCACCCCGACACCGACTATCACGCTGACTCCCACCTTCACCACGACTTTCACCAACGGCGCTCCGGTGGGCGCGCCTATTGTCTTTCCCGATCCATGGAATGGTTCCGGGCCGGTGAGCGTTCAATTCAGCCTGAATATTCCGGCTTCCGAGGTCAGCTTGAAGGTCTTCACCACCGCCTTCCGGAAAATTCAAGAGACGGATCTTTCCAATGTCCCGGCGGGGATCATCCAAACGCCCTTAAACCTAACCGGCCCCCAAGGTGTCCCCCTGGCCAACGGGCTTTATTACCTGCTGGTCACCACCCGCCAAGGCCACGCCGTCGGAAAATTATTGATTATCCGGTAACACCCTTTCGTTTCCGGTCCATCTGGCCTTTTAACCATAATTGAAAGAAAATGAACCTATGAGTAAACCGAAACCCGCGCCCTTTAAAAACATCGATCCCCGGGTCTTTTGGGCGAAAGAACGCACTTTTTTAGCCTGGATTCGAACCGGCCTGGCGCTCATGGGCCTGGGTTTTGTGGTCGCCCGCTTTAATCTGTTTCTTCGCATGATGCAGATCCGGCCCGACACAGCCCTCCCGGTACATACCGGCGAATCGATGTGGTTTGGGACGCTTTTGGTTGTGTTTGGGGTTGTGGTGCTGGCGGGGTCGGCGATCGATTACATCCGGTTTGTGGCCATTCTCAAGGAAGGTAAAACGCCCGAACTAAAACCGGCCTATTTGGGCGTCGTCATCGCGCTAGGCCTGGGCTTCATCGGTGTCATGATGGCGGTTTATCTAATCTTGAACAATTAAACCGTCGAAATTAAAATTTCGGCGTCCCGTCCGACTGAAAAAACAAAAAACAATCCTGATATCCATTCGGCGATGGAATAACCCGGTAATTCTGAATCAGGTATTTCCAAACCAACGGACTCGTGTTTTCAAATCTCAAGGCGTCATTTCCGTCAATGGCGGTATTGTCAATCAAGGCCCACCGGACGTTATTGTCCCGCATCTCTCCGATAATCCTTTCTTGTTCACCCTCGGCGAAAGGAAACAAAGAGTAAATTTCCCAGGTCGGCGACTTGAGTCCGAAAACGGGATAAAGGGCGGGCAAATGGGGGAAAGCCATAAAGCCTTCTCCCGGGCGCACATTCCTTAGGATCCGGCCGACCGTTTCCAAAAAATCATCCGTCTGCGCGCTTAAAAGAATCCGATCCTGACCGATCTCGCGTTCCACGCCTCCCTTTTGATAAGAGGCGAGTATTTTATCCAGATGGTAGGGCGCGGTGATCGAGAAGAAGGAAACCCCTAAAGCCGCCGCTAAAACGATTCCCAGTTTGAGTTTGGAAAAGGATAGCCGGACAAAAAGTCCAAGCCAGAACGGGACGATAAATACGGCCAAATGTTCCAAGTCCGCGTGGTGGATCATGTAGTGGAAATAAGGAAGTCCGACGGCCGAACAAGCCAGGAGAAAATCATCCATGGCCGATGGGTTTTTCCGGTTTTTTAAGAATCGATAGGCCCAAAAAAGATAAAAGAAAAGGGCGAGATTAAACAAAAAACCGAAAAGAATAACGGGCAAAGCTCCCGGTTGAAAAATAGAAAAAAGATTGATTTTCCAAAACCAGGGCATCGGCAGCGGGAGAATGGCGGCCCCAAATCGAAAAATAAAATCAAAATAACTCCGGGCGAAATCCCGCGCGAATACAAACATTAATAGCAAAGGCAAAAAGCCCGTCAAAAGACCCAGAAGGCCTCCAAGTCCCCAACGTTTCCAGTCTTTGGTTTGGAAGGATTTAACGATTATCAAAATCGCGAATGAAACGAATAGATACAAACCGTGGTTCCGGCCAAAAAAGTAAGCCAGCCCGACAAAGGCGCCGGCGATCCAGGCCATCCGGGGCCAGGGGCTTTCCAAGAGCCGGTAGCCGATATAAACCGCGGCTAAGGGAATGACACAATCGAAATATTTATAATCTGGAAACATCCAGAGGCCGAGAAGCAGGCCGATTCCCGCCAATACCCAACGATTGGGTATAAAAGGCTGGAGGGCCATCAACCCGGCGAATATCCCGAAAATTTGAAACAAGGCTTCTGAAAAACGCAGAGGCACCAAGCCGGGCCTCCAAAGATGAAACCAAAGGGCCGACCAGTAATATCTTCCCGGATCGTAAGCGTGAAAGTCCCGGATAGGAACGTCGCCTTGGAAAACCCGTTCCACGCCGTACCAAAAGTATCCTTCATCCACCAAATTCAGCCCGCAATTGCCATGGATGGAAAAAAACTCAAGCGCCAGAACCACCGAAATGAAAAGAGAGAAAACAGCGGGATTCAAGAACCATGGGGACAGCTTCAAATTCATGAAAACCTAACCTTAGAGCGTCGATAGATGAACAAGCGCGTTCCACTTGGATACACTCGCCCGGCAACCAAAATTATTTAAACGCTCCCAGAACATAGGCTTTGAAAAATTCTTCCGGCAGGGCCAACAGGCGTTCCCCGTCGTAATTCCCGGCGGTCATCACGCAAACCAAATCCAGGTCAGGAGCCACAAAAATATACTGTCCCCCGTGCCCTTTCGCGTAAAAAACCTTGACTGAGCGATGGTCGGCCGGCATTTGCTCTTCCCACCATAAATAGCCGTAATCAAAATCTTTTTCATGGTCCTCCGGGGCCTGGGCCGACGTGGCTTGCCGGATCCAGCTTTCCGAAATGATCTGTTTCCCATTCCATTTCCCGTTTTTCAAATACAAATATCCCAGTTTGGCCATGTCCCGGGGACGAAGCCAATGGGACCCTATCACTTCGGTAATTCCGTTGGGAGCGGTCTGCCAATGATGCGCTTGAATGCCTAAAGGGTCATAAAGATATTTTTGGGCGAAATCCGGAACACTCAAGCCACTTTCCTTAGCCAGGATGGCGCCCAAGGGGATCATACAATAATTGCAATAACTGAAATGCGTGCCGGGCTCGTGGCTCAAGGACTCCGAGAGGCAATAGGACAGCCAATCCCCCGACTTATACATCGAGGTTAAACAGCTATAAAGGGGCGGCGTATAGTCATCGCAGGCAAATCCCGAACCCATAGATAAAAGCATACCCAGGGTAATCTTATCCTTATCCGCGGTCCATCCTGGTTTTCCGCGGTATTCGGGGAAAAAATCATAAAGTTTCTGCTCGGGTTTTAGAAGGCCTTGATCGTAGGCGATCCCCAAGAGGGACGAAAGCACCGATTTGGTGATGGACATCAAACGATGTTCATCATTCACTCCAAACCCGTAAAAATACTCATCCATCAATAATTTCCCGCCTTGAACAATGACCAGGCTGTCGAGATGCGGAACTCCTTGGTTGAGAATTTGGACGATGCCCCTTTCGACTACTTTCGGGTCCAAGGGGCTTTGGCTTATATCCCCGACGGCCCATCCATCCGATAATGTTTGGGGCCTTTGGTAGCTGTATTCGGTAACAGCCTCCCCTCCACTGTCCAATCGAGGAACAATAAAATCCTTCCCCCGCCGTAAATGAACCTCATAAATTTTTCCATCCACCCTATCGATCCCGTCCATCGCTTGACCCGAGGAATTCAGGGTCAGATTCAAGGAATTTCCATCCTTGGATTCGGTACGCAAAGTGTCCGCGTCGACCACCACTTCACCTTTGATCTTTTCGTTGAATTTGCCCTCATCCAACGAACTGAAACGACCTTCCCATTTCGCTTCGGCGTTTTTTTCCAGATTCAAAGCGATGCGGTATTTTTCATTATCTTCATTTTCGGCAAAACCGCACCAGCAACCCTCGAAACCTTCCGAGGTTGTTTTCACTTCTCCCGGAAAAGCAACCAGATGGCGGTTGAAGCCCAAGGTAAAATCAAAATCTTTTTCCTCTCCCGCCTTCCAGACCCAGGGTTTGTCGGTGGGTTCGTGGTGATTCCAGGTAAAGGCCAAATTCGGCGTCCACTTCCGGTTATCTTCCAACGTTGAATGAAGCCCTTGGGCGTTCCATTGCAGGCCGAGACCATCCTCGAGAGTCGGTCCCAAGGTATCCGTTGACGCGTCCGACCATGCCAAAATATTACTGGTTCCTTTTTCCCGGGAGACCGTGCCCTGTTGGTCGCCCCATTGATAGCCGGCCCCTACCCAATCATCGTAAGGCACATAAGCGGCGGCGCGGGCGTCAATGACCGAGACGTCCTCCAAAGGGATCATCCGGTAAAGCACATGAATAGAGCCAGGGGTTAAAGTCACGGAAGAAATCAAACCAACTTGGGTTCCATCGGGCAAAGTGGCCATTCCATTAAAACGATCGTCTTTTCCCCAAATTTCAAAGGGACAATATTTCCACCCTTCGGAGCCCTTGGTGAAAATCTGGGGCTCTATTTCAGCGGCCTGTTCCTCATTTTTATAAGTAAAAACAGTGCCATTGGTCAGGACGCTGACGGTAAAAAGATCCGACCCATCCGAACCTTTGATGGGCGGGGTATCCGCCAACAAAGAAATGGGCTCGACGGACAAAGCTAAAAGCAAAACGGCGATGAATACACCTTTCAATTTCTTCATAAATGAATCCTTAATGAATAAAAACTAAACCGGTTGTATCTTTTCTGTTCCCAAAATATTCCAAATACCCTGATGGAAGTCCTTCGGGTTTTGGCTGTGGGCCACGCTGATTAAGGTGGACTGGGGCAGTTCCTTCTTCAAAGCGTCATAAAGGCGCTTTTGGGTGTCCTCATCCAATGCCGAAGTGGCTTCATCTAAAAATAACCATTGGGGTTTTTGCAGGAAAACCCGGGCCCAGGAAACCCTCTGCTGTTCCCCCACGGAGAGAAACAAGGCCCAGTTTTCCCAGTCGCCCAAGCGGTCTTTTAAATGGTCCAACCGGCAAATGGATAGGGCCTGAAGAATTTCAGTTTCTGGCACTTCGTTTTCGGGTTTGGGATAGGTCAGAGCCGCCCGCAGGGTTCCCACCGGCAGGTAAGGCTTTTGGGGCATCACGACCATCTGGGCCTTATCCGGAATCGAAATTTTTCCCTGGGTAAAGGGCCAAATACCGTAAATGGCCCGAAGCAAAGTGCTTTTGCCGCAGCCGGAAGGGCCGGAAATGAGAACAGACTGCCCCTTTTTGAATTCCAGGTTCAAAGCTTTCGTCAGGGGTTGGGTTTGCCCCGGAAGGGACAGAACCACATTTTCCAACCGGATGGATTCACCGGCGCCGGGCTGAAGAATCGACAGGGCCTGCTCCCGCATTTCTTTGGTCCGCTGAACTTCAGCCTCGAACCCATCCAACCGTTCGACCACCGAGCGCCAAAAAGCCAGCGTCACGTAATTGTTCACCACCCAGGAAAGGGCGTTTTGTACCTGGCCGAAAGCGTCCATGACCCTCTGCAAACCGCCGATGCCGATCTGCTTGGCGAAAAAACGGGGAGACGCCACCGCCAGCGGAAAGATAATGGCCAATTGCCCGAACCCGCTCGTAAACATATTCAGGTGAAGCTGTTTAAAAATGATGGATCGAAAATTTCCGAAGACCCGTTGAAAATGTCCCTTCAGGCTTTCTTCCTCCACCCTTTCCCCCTCGCTCAAAGCCACGCTCTCTCCGTTTTCCCTTAAGCGCACCAGGCTGAAACGGAAATTAGCTTCCAAAAGCTGTTGCTGGTAGTTGAGGCCGATCAAAGGGCGGCCGATCTTATGGGTCAACCAGGTTCCGACGATGGAATAAAACAAACAAGCCCAGGCCATGTAGCCCGGCAGGTTGAAAACTTTTCCCCCGCCCAAAGGAATGGCCAACGGCCCTGACATGGTCCAGAGGATGGTGATGAAGGAGAACAGGGTGACGACATTGTTTAAAAGACCGATCGAAAGGGCCAGGCTGTTGCTGACGAAATCCCGCACGTCTTCCGCGATACGTTGGTCCGGGTTATCGGTCTTTTTCTCGGTCAACTGCCAAAGGTAATGGCTTTTTGAGGATAGCCAATGCTCTAAAAACCGGCGGGTCATCCACCGGCGCCATTTGTTCTGAAGTTGGGAGGTATAAAACTGGTTGAAGACCCCCCCTGTTATATAGAGGGCCGCCAATATGCAAAATTTCAGCATCTGGTGCCAAAATCCGGGAGCGTCGAATTTTTGCAGGTCATCCCAGGTGGTTTGGTACCAGGCGTTAAACTGGACCGTGAGAAAAACGGAGAAAAGGGTCAGGGCCACAACCAGCGAAAGCATGCCGATGGCGGGCCAGCGTTCCTCCGAGACCCAAAAGGGCTTGGCCAATTTCCAAAATCCGCCGAATAACTGGCGGTTGGTGTAAGTGGCGCCGAATAGTTTTGGTTTGCTGGGTTCCATGCACGACTCCTGAAGATTTAATTGGAAGCTGATCGGCCTGACGCCGATAATAAGGCCCGAATGGTTTTCAAGTTTAACCGCAAGAATGCCCCTAGGCTAGGCCTTATCTTTCGAGTTGGAAATCTAAAGACCGCTGACGTTGATTGGAAAATAACAGGGAGATGAGCCATGGATAAATTAACGGTTTTCGGATTATTCTCAGTTTCCGCGATGGTGATTTGTTATGCCCTCGAACAACGCGGCCGTTGGTTTATTTTAGGCTTCGCCGGATCTTGTGTCCTCGGTTCGGTTTATGGGTTTCTACAAGGGGCATGGCCTTTTGGCTTGGTGGAAGCGGTTTGGTCCATCATCGCTTTCAAAAGGTGGTTGAAAACGAAATAGGAAAACATTCTCATGCGCCTCTGGTCGCTTCACCCGAAATATCTGGATACGAAAGGGCTTTTAGCCCTTTGGCGGGAAGGGCTTCTGGCCCAAAAAGTATTGGCGGGAAAAACAAAGGGTTATAAAAATCATCCCCAACTGGACCGCTTTAAGGCTCACGGCTCGCCGCGAAAGGCCATCGGCCGTTATCTTTTGGACATTTGGAAAGAAGCGGATAGCCGGGGTTATGCTTTTGACCGCCGCAAAGTAAAAAACGCGGTCTCCCCTGTTCGTCCGATCACCGTAACCCGTGGCCAATTGGGCTATGAATGGGAACATTTGAGGGCCAAACTAAAAAGTAGGAACCCAATTCGATATAAAACCACGAAGAAATCCCAAGCCATTCAAACTCATCCATTGTTCCGAACCGTGACAGGTAAAGTTGAGAAATGGGAAAAAATTCAGGATTAAGAAAAGGTCTCCAGTGATCATTCGCAAAATGAAAAGTTCCGACCGCCTTACGGTTGTGGATTTGTTAGATCAATTGGGTTATCCAACTAATCCAAAAGTCTTCCAAAAAAGACTTAAGAATTTGAAAAGCAAACTGGATTTGCTGCTAGTAGCGGTATCCGATAAAAAGTTGGCGGGTTTCGCCTCGTTGCACCTGATTCCATTGGTCCATAAAAACGGTTTTCTCGCCCGCATCACGGCTTTAGTAGTCGATCAGGAATTTCGGAGAAAAGGTGTCGGTAAAGCTTTAGTCCGAAAGTTGGAAACTTATGCCCTAAAGAACAGCGCCGCCCGATTGGAAGTCACCAGCGCGACCCGGCGAAAAGACGCGCATCATTTTTATTTTGAGATGGGTTATCAGGAATATCGAAAACGATTTATGAAAAGTTTAAAAACATTTAAATAACTTTATAAATTGCCGTGGCGGAAGGCACCGGGGTATTCCCTATGGCATTAAGGGTATGACTGAATAATGATGGCTACAGGTTGTTCGCGAATACAAATATTCCCAGCAAAACCAGCAAAACCAACACCCATATCCAACGGCCCATAGGTCACCCTACCCCGCCCTTAATACCCGCTGACTAATAGTGTGGTTGGATGTCCAAATATTCCCCATTAGGGCCGACATATTTGCAATTTTTTGATTGAGTCCTTAATCCGCAGGTTTATAGGTCAAAAAGACCTTTCCATTTTTGAAGGTTCGGGACGTTGTCAGCTTCAGAACCAGCTTCTTTTTCAGGCCGTCAAACATGGTTCTTCCCTTACCGATCACAACCGGGTTCACCACGACCTGATATACATCGATCAATCCCGCCTGGGCCAATTGGGCAACAATCATCCCGCTTCCCAAGATCACCATGTCTTTTCCGGAGTCCTTTTTCATCTTTTTAACTTCTTTCACAAGATCGCCCTTGACCAGCTTGGTGTTGTTCCAGGAGGCTTGATCCAATGTTTTCGAAAAGACCACTTTCGACCGGGCATTCATCCCCTTAGCCACCACCGGATAATCCTTGAGGGCCATTGCCGAAGGCCAATAACCGGCCATCATCTCATAGGTTATCCGGCCAAATAACAGCCGGCCTTCGCCCTGGGCGTTGCCCGCGACAAAGGCGTCGAATTCCTTGTCCGGTTTAACCTGATGAGCCCAGCTGAAGTCACTGTTTTCCCCCGTAAAGAAGCCATCCAGCGTCACATTGTTGAAAACGCTTAATTTCGGCATGTTCCCGCCCCTTTTGTACTTGGTATCGTGCCACCTATTGTGCCATTGACCCCGGTATTATTGTGCCATTCACCGGGTGGTATTGTGCCAGTTTATTGTGCCACATTGTGCCACCAGCCATGATTTTCCCTTATTTTCCCCGGGTATTCAGCCCGGATGGCACAATACCCAGGCTGGCACAATAGGTGGCACAATAGACCAGCCGGTTCCATAAGTGGCACAATGATGTATTTTATGCCGATGGCATAAAACGGGATATCAACCCCGGTTTCCCGGGCGGCAATCCGGGTTTTCAGCCACTTGGTTTTATAACTAAGTTATAAATTGACCCTGGGAGAGCCGGAAAACAACCATTAATTTGTCATAGTTTTTTGTCGTTCTGAAGATTCTTCAGAATTGAGGGGTATTCGGAAGACTTTGTCTTATGGGGATCCCATAAACGGAAGGGCTTCCAGGACCGGTTTTTATGAATTATTCATAAAAACCGGGGCCCACCCACCCTTTCGGCGGGATCATTTCGAGTTAGATCCTTTTAGACCCCGGGAGGGAGGCCGAGTCGATTAATTTAGATTGAGTGAATCCAAAAGTTTCTTTTCGTCATGAAGCCAATCTTGATCTTCCTGGCCCACCGTCGCCAAAAGACATTCCTCGATCGTTTGATAAGCGGAGGCCTTCATTCCCTTGTCATGCAGACAGGCTTTCGCGAGAGTTTCAATCAGCACCAAGGGCAGTTTTGTGTTTTCCGAGCGGAAAGCCTCCGGATGAAAGTCACCCAGCAACGCCAAAGCCAACCCTAACCCGGCGCGGGCCTCGGCGTTTTTTTCTTCCAAAAGAAGGGACGACAACGCGGGCGTGATCTGGGCGGCTTCTTCCGGCAGCGAGGCCAACAGCAAAACAACCGGAAGGCGCAAATCCTTGTCCTTTTCGCCTAAAAGACCCAGGATGGTTCTCACTCCCACTTGAACAGCACGATGGGCGTTTTTCGCCCAAATTATTTCCTGTTCCGACTCACCATTTTTTTCGGGATCGTGGGCGGGGTGATAGGAATTTCCATTGGCAATGGCGCCTAAAAGCCAGACAACCGAAAACCGTTCGAAACAGGAGGGATTTTCTAAAACTTCATAGAGAAAGGGCACGGCCGGGGCAGTCGCTTCATAAACTTTGCCGTGGCGCCAGATGTTGCCGAAGAGTTCAAGAATGGCGGAGCTTTGAGTTTTTTTATCGGTTGAAATTAAATCCCGCAGGAGTTTCGGAACGTCGGCAGCGGAGCCGTTGCCATGCCGGAGACTTCCCCAATCGATTTTATCGAGGCCTTCTAGCATTAAAAATGCCCTTGATTAATATTTCGGGATTCATATCAAACATTTTGGAAACACGAAAAAAGGTCTTCAGGGAATGGGGACGGCCCGCTTCCAGCTGTTGATAGTGGCGGACGGAAAACCCGTGAGCGAGAACATCCTCTTGAACCATTTTCCGTTGAAGGCGCACCTTCCGGTAGCGCGCGCCTAACTTCCCAAACTCGGTCTTATACTCCACTCATCTCCCTGCTCGCAGGGTTGGAGAAAAACCACGGCTCCCTGGCACTTGATGAGAATGGCAGGTTTGCCGGGAAATCACAACGAGCAATAGAACGCAAAGGTAAAATCTGTGGGTTTATTGGACTCTGCTAAGGTCGGAAAGTTTCTACTCAAACCATTCTTTTAGAAATTAAATATCGGGTCATTTGACTAGGTTCCGAGCAGGACCAAGACTTCGGAAAGGGACTTCAAGGTAATCCCATCCCAATCCTTTACCACCAGCCGGTCGGGCTCGTCGGTGTCGATGGCGCTCCAAACCTGGACAGCCTTCATTCCCATCTTTTTAGCCCCCGCGAGTTCATCGCTATGTCCATCCCCTATATAAAAGCATTGGGAGGCTGGGACGCCCAGGCGGTCCACGAGGACCTGGTAAAAGGCCGGATCGGGCTTTCGAATGCCTTCTTTACAGGAAAAAGCGGCGGCGTCAAAGAGGGTGGGAAAGGGTGTTTCGTTCCAAACCAGGGGAACCGCCGGACCGCAGTCGGACATCAACCCGGTTTTAATGCCCTTTAACCGCAGTTGAAAGAGCACCTCCAGGGCCTGGGATCGGGGGGTCAAAGCCTGGCGAGTCAAATCAACCATTTGCGAAGCGACTTCCTCCACCGACACCGGGTTCAAGGTCCTTCCCAACTGTTTCCCGATCCAATTTAAGTTGTGTTCAAGGGTTTCGAATTTTCCGATGGTTCGTTCCGAAAAGGAGTTTTTCCAAAGAGCCGCGAATTGGGAATTATCGAGTTTTAACGCGGAAGCCTGGCGGGAGAGGAACTGCGTATACTTTTCACCAGAGAACTTGTCGAAGACCAACGTGCCGAACAGATCAAAGATGACGGCTTGAACTTTCATCTTAGAATCTTAGATCTATTCATTGGAGTAACCCCGGCAATTCCATCAAACTCCGGATGACGGTAATTTCAAATTCTCCATCCACCCCCTTACCTTGTCTATCCAACCAGATTCCCTTCATACCGGCTTTTTGACAACTAAGGGCATCGGTTTGTAATCGATCCCCCACGTAAAGACAATCTTTCACATTCACTCCAGCCTGTTTAGCGGCCAATTCAAATATGGCCTTTTCGGGTTTGGCGCAGTCAACTTCCCGGCTGATGATGATGGTGGATAAATAAGGACCGAGACCAAGCTTTTGGATTTTCGACCGTTGCTGTTCACTTTCCCCATTGGTAATTAGCCCAAGCTTATGGTCTTGAAGGGTTTTTAGGCAAGAAATAGAATCCGGATAAAGTCTCCAATTTAATTCATAGGCATCTAGATATATTTGGAATCTGGCATCCGCTTCCTCGTCGGTAGGAGGTGTTGAAAAAATATCCCGCATTCTCATTCGGCGCTGTTCCAAAAGGCTGTAGGGGAAAGAATTGTTGGATTGAAAATACTTTTCAGCAACCGTTTCCCAACGGACAAGAAAACTTTCCAATTCTTCATCAAAATCGGAACGAAAGGTTTCATAAAACTTCGCGGCACCTGCTCGGGACGCCGAATTATGGTCTAAAAGAGTGTCATCGAGATCGAAAAAAATCATAGACCAGCCTTTTTATTGCGACCCATAAAAATCGACTTATTTTACCCTTAGGACTTCCCACCCTTTTGAATCGCCCCCGTCATCGGGATAAAGAACATGCCCATACCTTAGGAATCATGCCTATTTTCCGACGTTCACCCGATCCAGGTGTTCCAGAATTCGTTCCGTTTCTTCTTGGGTGAAATCGGTTCCATAAAATCTCAAAAAAAGCCTCCGGCGCATTTCCTTCGGATCGTCATATCCCATTTCCCTACGGATTCCGATAACGGCCAACTCTTTGGCCGCGGAAAACATCTCACATCCCATGCGAAACCGCTCCGCCGGGGCCACGCTTCTCCACATCTCCAGGTAAACCGCCGCCATTTCAGGGGATGTATCATTCATGGCTTCAATTCCTCCAAACGCTTATCAACGCCAAGCACCACAGACCATTTTTTTAAATACTCATAATCAAGGTTGGGTACCAAGGCTAATAGGCTTTGAATATCCCGGTTTTGAACTTCGGAATTCGTTTCTTTCGACCATTCCAGCTTGGAAAGAATAAGGTCTTCCGGAGAAGCGACAAAAACCCTCACTCCTCCGCCCAAATCCATGGCTTGACGCCGTCCAAATTCAACCCGCCGGTATTCCGAGTCTTTCCGGACGATGAAATCAACCTTAATCATCCATCCGTTGTGGATGGCGTTGAACATGGAACGATTTTGAATGGCCCGCAGAACGGCGTTTTCATCCAAATAAAAATCGGACGAAAACAATCGGTTGAGGGTCGGGGCATCGGAGGGGTTCAATTCGACCACCAGATCGACATCCCTGGTCATACGGGGTTGGGCGTAAAAATCAAGAGCCGACGAACCCGTAATCATGTAGGGAATCTCGGATTGTTCAAGACGACTGGCTACCAACTTAATCAATTCAGCTTGTTCGTTCATGGTTTAAACCTTAATACAACTCTAAAAATGTCCGGCCCAAAAAGGGTTTTTAAAATTATCCCCCTAACTTCCCGCCCTTCTGTATCGCCCCCGTCATCGGAATAAAGAACACGCCCATGTCCTTCTTCGAGTGTATTTTCCCTTCCGCGTCCTTCGTATAAACATAAAGCACCTGATGGCCCCGGAAAGGCTGGCCGATGGGGATGATCATGCGGCCCTGGGGTTTCAACTGTCTCAAAAGGTCCGGCGGCACATATTGGGCCGCGCAGGTGACAACAATAATATCGAACCCATCTTTCACTTCAGGCCAGCCGAAATAGCCGTCCCCTACCCGGGTATGGATATTGGTGAGATTCAGCGGAGCGAAGATATTGGAAACGGCCTCGCCGAGGGGTTGGATGATCTCGATCGAATAGGCGTCCTTCACGACCCGAGAAAGAAGCGAGATGTTGTAACCGGAGCCCGTTCCGATTTCCAAAGCCGTATCGGTGGGTTTGGGGTTGGCCAGTTGGATCATATAGGCCTGGCCCGGATAATCGCTGAGGGCCGATCCATAACCGATGGCCCAGGGATGGGCCGGGATGTCATAGGCGGACCAGGAGAAATCCTTCCCCTTCTGGTAGTTATAGTGGTAATACTCCCGGGGAATTTCCTTGAACCCGTGCAAAATGACTGGATTAGCGTGGCCGAACTTTCCATCCAGGTATTTTTTTAAATAGTCGTAAGCCACGGTTTTCTGCCGTTGAATGGCGTCAAACTTGGCCGAGGTTAAGGCCGTCACGCGGCCACTGGCCTTGAAAGCGGCCAAGTAAGCGGCGTAGTCCCAGGTGCCCGAACCCGGAGTCACCGTTGTCTGCGCCGATAAAGGCGCCGATACGAAACCCGCCAGTAAAAACAAAATCCCCAATTTTTTCATTATGTCGCTCCCGTCGAATGTCCCAATTTTGAAAAAACCAAAAAAACCACCAGATAAAGCCCCAGGCTGAGCCCCAATAAAAGGCTATAACCTGTGCTATTGGCCAGCAAATTGGCCAGGGGCGTGGCCACCACCGAAAAGGCCCCATTGAGCGCCCAGGCCCAAGGCACCATTCCCCCTTCGGACTTTAAACGGCTGAGTCCCAGCGAAAAGGGCAAGCCGAGGGCGAAAGAAACCGGCGCGAGAACCCCCAGCAAAACAAGGCATTTTAGGGTCATGGGGCTGGAAAGAAAAGCGCTTAAAAGGCCCGTAAGCCCTATCAAACTGAAAATCAGCCAAAGGCCCGCCCCCGCCAGCGCCCAGGCCAAACCCTTTTGGGGGTCTTTCAACCGGCCCGCCGCCCAACTGCCCAGGCCCGAAAAGAAAAGCATGCCGCAAAGCACCAGGGTAAAGGCCGTGGCCCGGTCGCCCAAAAAGTAAGAAGCCTTTTCGATCATGAAAATCTCGATAAACAAAAAGCCCAGGCCCAAACTGGAAAAATAAAGGGCCACTTGGCCGATGCCGTGAAAATGGGTTTGCTTGCGGAAGACCAGCGGCAACAGAAGCACGACTGACGCCAGCAAAATGGATTGCACCAGCACCGCCAGGTTAATGAGGTAGCCAATTTCTTGCCGGGGCACCAACGAAATGCTGTTAAGCACCTGGCCAATATTGGAAAGTTTCAGCACCGAATAAAAGAAAGGCCGGTCAAGGGTGGAGGGCGTTAGGTTGAAAAAATAATTCTTTTGAAAAGCGTCACCGTCTTTGGATAAAAGCTTCAGCGTGTCATCCATCAAAGAATCCGAAGCCTTGTCCGAACGGTCATAGGGAGCGTCCACATCAAAGGTAATGGGCGGAAGGTCGTTCCAGATTTCCAACTTGGCCGGTTCAATGCCGGGAAAATAAGAAGTATCGAAAGACCGGTCGGAGCAAAACTTGCGGATTATTTTTAAATCCGACTCGGCGACCGGGTTCTTGAAAACCAACAGCCGGGTGTTCCAGGCCGAGCGATAGAGCACTAAATGATTTTCTGGGTCCTGAACGCCAAGCGATTGTAACGCCTCTTTCACGCTTACCACTTCTTTCAAAGCGTAAACGGTGAATTCCTGAATGGATGAGGGAATCGACAGGATGCCGTTAGGGCTGAGCGCCTGGAAATATTGCTTTAACACTTCCTGAGCGAAGGCGAACTTGTTGGCTTCTCCCTGGCCAAGAAATTCCGCCGAGAGGTCGATGATGTCGTAAGGCCCGCTGTTTTGTTTGAGGAATCCGGCGGGGGTTTCTTGATAGAGATGAATCTTTGGATCTTGCCACCAATCCCCGGCGTAAGGAGCGTGGGAAACCAATGAGTCAATGATTGGGTCCGGTTCCAGGCAATCCAGTTTTGTTGTTTTTTGAAGAACTTCCCGAACCTTAAACCCACCCCGAGTGCCGATGAGTAGGGCTTTGGATTGGGGCCTCAATTGGTACGGAAGAAGTTCCAGCGCGGCCTTGATGTAATCCCCGTTCCCCGGTGGATTCTTGGGTAGTTCGGTGATGCGGTTGCCATCCTGATAAAGCCCGTAGCACAACGGCGGCCCATCGACCCCCAGAAGGCTGTAATTGTTGGAGAGGTCGATATCCACCCGCTCAGTGAAGTTGTCCAAAACCAGGTATTGGCCCCGAGGCGAGAGGACCTGCTGTTTCACCTGATTGCCCTGCACATGCAGGGGTGGATAAATGGCCTTATATTGGCAAAAATCCGCCTGGTTCAGAAAGATCGACCCGGCTTCGCTCAAGACAAAAAGCCCAAGAATAAGACCGATAACTGGGGTTTTGGGCTTTCCTACCTGACCCGAAAGAGTCCAAAGCGAAGCCAGGAGCAACAGCGGCAAAAGGGCCGAATAGAGATAAAAGGGGTGAACTATATATAGAAGACCCATCAGAAAGAGCGACCCGGACCCCGCCCCGATCAGGTCCGCCGCGTAAACGGCGGGAATGCGGTCGGCGTTGGCCAGAAAGCTGAGCCCCACATAGAGGCCGGTAAGAAAGAAGTAAGGAAAAAGAACGGCGTAATATTTCCAGACGTTTAAAAGCTGGTTGAACCACAGGTCTTTGTTTTGAAACTCCAGCGGATTAAACGGGATCAGCGTGACCAAATAAAAACCCAGCGCCCCGACCACCATGAGGGTGATGGGAATCCAAAATAAAAACCAGGGCCCGCGCCTGAGGAAAAAATCTTTAAACAGGCTCAGCAATACCCCGCTGGCGGAAAAACCCACCATGACGATGGAGATAACCCAATAGCCGTATTCGGACCAGCTGGCGATGGCGAAGTATCGGGTCAGCTCCACCTCAAACCCGACCGAAGCCGCCGAGACAAAGAACAAAGGCCATAGGGAACTTTTGATTTTAAAGAAATTCAAGGGGTTGGTTCCTTCGGCGCGGGCGATGAGGAGAAAAATTGAACGCTAGTTAGAAAATCATGGACCTTTTGGCTGAAAAGATCCGCGTCATCCACAAAAAGGGCGTGGCCGTCGTTAGAAAAATTTTCCAACTGAAACCCCGGCAATTGTTTTTGAAGCCACAGGCCCTGGTAATAGTAACCGGAATAGATTCCCATCATCGGAAGTTTGACTTTGGAATAATCAGGCCGCCACTTCGCGGCGTACAGGTCCTGAAGCAGTTCAACCGCCGCGTCGGTCGGTGTTTTCAGTGCGGCTTGGACGATGCGTTCGTAATAATCTTCCGATTGAGGTTTGGCGTACATCCATCGGACAAAGGCTTTGGTTTCTTTAAGCCGGTCATCTTTGACATTTTTCAAAAAGGCTTTCCGTTTGACCCGGATCGCCGCCGAAGCCGGCATCCCCGTCGGGGCCTCCACCAAAACCACTCCCGTCAAATTCTGGGTTCCAAATTGTTTTAAATAGGCTAAGGCCTCGCTACCACCCAAAGACCAGCCGACCAGAACCACCTGGTCGGCCTTTAGAAACTGGATGAGTTCCCGAATATCCCGGGAGCGCCTCAGAACATTGAGACCCTGGTCGGTGATTTGGGATTCCCCCTGACACCGGGGGTCCAGGGCGATCACATGGCAGTCCTTCGCGAAAAAAGCGATTTGCTTTTCCCAGATATCAGCGGGCATGGTCCAACCGGGGATAAAGAAAAGCCAGGGGCCCTGGCCTTCTTCTAGATAGTGAAGTTTTACCCCGTCGCTGGTGGTGAAAAACCGGTCCGTCGGGGCGGAAAAGGCGTGCGAAGCCGCCCCTAAGCAAAGGGCGGCCCCCATCACCAAGCCACTCAAGTGTTTTTGCATGGCCGATAGTGTAGGGGTAGAAAGGCCGGTTTTATAGCTTTTTTGCCTTTCCCGACGCCTTGAAGGGCTGGTAATCCCGGCGAATATCCATACAATTGCTCTTCCGGTTACAAGCCAAAGGAAAGCCATGTTCGACCAACTCACCGAAAATATTCAAAAAGTCTTCAAGAACCTGCGGGGCCAGGGAAAGCTTACTGAGGAAAATATCCAGGAAGCCCTCAAGCAGGTGCGCCTGGCTTTGCTCGAAGCGGACGTGAATCAGGACACGGTGAAATTGTTCCTGGACCGGGTCAAGGAAAAGGCACTGGGTAAGGACGTGGCCCTGAGCCTGACCCCCGGCCAGGTGATGATCAAGATCGTCAACCAGGAACTGGTCACGCTCTTAACCCCCCGGGACCGTAACGCCGTTCAGATGAAGTTCGCGCCCTTCCCCCCCACTCTGATTTTATTGGCCGGTCTTCAGGGGACGGGAAAAACCACTACCGCCGCCAAGCTGGCCCTGTGGCTGAAGAAGGACGGACGCAAGCCCGGGCTCGTGGCCGCCGACTTGGTGCGTCCCGCCGCTATCGACCAGTTAGGGGTGATGGCGAAGGAAGTGGGTGTTCCCTTTTTCAGGCCCGAGGGAAACGAAACCGCTTTGGACGTTTGTAGCCGCGCCGTCAAAACCGCGCTGGCCAATGAATGCAACATTTTGATTTTGGACACGGCGGGCCGTTTGCAGATCGACGAAACCATGATGACCGAGATTTCTGAAATCCAGAAAAAATTGAAGCCCACCAACATCATGCTGGTGGTGGACGCGATGACGGGCCAAAACGCGGTACAGGCGGCCTCCGCTTTTCACGCCAAGTTGCCCTTAACCGGGTTGGTGCTGACCAAGGCCGACGGTGATTCCCGGGGCGGGGCTATTTTCTCCATTACCTCCGTCACCGGTGTCCCCATTCAATTCGTGGGCGTGAGTGAGAAAATTGACGGCTTGGAACCCTTTTATCCCGACCGCATGGCTTCCCGAATCCTCGGTATGGGCGACATGCTGACCTTGATTGAGAAGGCCGAACAGATCGCTAAAAATTCCGCGGCGGATAAGCAAAAACTTTCCAAACCCTCGGACTTTAACCTGGACCATATGCTGGAACAGCTCAGCCAGCTTCAAAAAATGGGCTCGATGAACGACATCATCTCCATGATGCCCGGCGACGCCGCCGCCAAGAAACAAATGGCCGCCGGAGCGCCGGATGAAAAAAAAATTAAACGCATGGAAGCCATTTTGCTTTCCATGACCCCGAAGGAACGGAAGTTTCCGCAGATTTTGGACGGCTCCCGCCGTCGCCGCATCGCCCAGGGAAGCGGCACCCGCGCCGACGAGGTCAACAGTCTCTTGAAGCAATATGACATGATGAAAAAAGTCATGAAAAAGCCCGGGCTGCTCCAAAAGATGCAGCAAATGGGCGGGGGTACGGGAGCGCCTCCGGGAGGTTTTCCGGGTATGCCTCCCGGCGGACTTCCGCCTGGTTTCCCAAGGCTCTAATCCCCTTTAAAAACCTGGGTGACAAGGCTTTTTCCAACATTGACCTTTAAAAAGAACCGGGGCTACAATGGCCCCCTCGCAAAATTCCCTAAGGTTAAACGGCAAGACCATGGCCCTCTTTGGAAGCAAAGACGACAAGAAAAAAGAACTCATTGAGTCCGCCCAAAAGTTGGCGGACCAGGGCGAAGCCCCTAAGGCTTTTAAGGAAATCCAAAAGGCCCTGGAAATTGACCCCAACTATAAAGAAGCCTATACGGCCATGGGTTTTATTTATTCCGACCTGGGCCAATCCAAAGAAGCCATTGAGGCTTTTAAAAAAGTCCTCTCGATCGACAACAACTCCCCCGAAGCCTGGAACAATTTAGGCCTCACCTACGCCCGCATCGAAAAATACCCCGAGGCTATCAAGACCTTCGAGGACGCCATCGCCCGAAGCCCCAAGACGGCCACCTTTTTTAATAACCTGGGGAACGTTTATTACGAGCTGGGCCAATATGCCCAGGCCATGCAGGTTTTCCAAACCGCCGTGGAGTTGGATGCTTCCTACGCCGAGTCTTATCACCGCTTAGGTATTGATAAAGACACCGCCGGCAACATGGAAATCGCCATGAAAAAGCTGGAGGAAGCCGCCAAGACTGGGAAGAACAAAGCCAAGATCGCCTATGACATGGGAACCCTCTATGCCAAGCAGGCTCTTTTAGATAAAGCCATTAAATCCTTTCAGGAAGCGGTCCGGTTGGACCCCCGCTTTGAGTCCGCCTATATGGCGATGGGTTTCGCTCTTGAGCGCAAGGGAGACTTTCAACAAGCGGTAGAGTCTTTCGTTTCGGTGGTCACGCTCAATCCCCAAAGCGCCAAGGCCCACAACACGCTGGGGCTGATCTACGACAAGCTCCGGCTTTACAAACAGGCGATTAATGAATACCGGGTCGCCATTAAGCTGGAACCCAGCTACGCCAACGCCCATTTTATTTTGGGCCAGGTTTATGAGAACAAGGGCATCAATGAAAAGGCCATGGCCGAGTACGAGAAGTTTGTGCGTATCCACGAGACCGGCGCCATGGTGGACGAGGCCAAAACCCGTTTGGCCAAATTGAAAAATGTCGATATCGCTAAAATCGACGAGTTGCTGGATAAAAAAAGGCAGGATGCCGCGCCCGGTTCCGTCGAGTCCGAGCCGGTTTCATCCTCTCCCGCGCCAGCCGCTTCGCCCGAAACTCCCGCGGTCCCCGCGTCGGGAGGCGGCGTGAAGTTAACCGACCCCAAGGAACATTTAAAACAAGTTCTGGCGAAAGCGAAAGCCGCCAAGGATTTGGCCGCGGGTATCACTCCCCCCGCTCCAGCCGCCGCCGCGCCGGTGAAACCGGTGTCTCCGGCCGCTCCGGTTATACCCACCGCGCCCAAACCCGTGGCGCCCCCGGTAGTAGCCGCTCCACCTCCGCCAAAACCGGCCGCCCCGGCTGCGCCGGTTATCCCTACGATTCCTAAACCTGCCGCTCCTCCCCCGCCTGTAGTAGCCGCGCCCGCCCCGATTCCAGTTCCGGTCATGCCGGTCACTCCAGAACCAATACCCGAACCGGTTGAGCCCGCCGCGGTGATCGTGGAAGAACCAGTCATCCCCGTTGAAGAACCTGTCGCCGTCGCCCCTCAACCATTCGTTCTTCCCGAAGAGCCCTTGGGGCAAATCCCCATTTATACACCCGACCAACCCCTTCCCGAATCCGCTTTGGATGGATATGTGTTTGATGACCTTCCGGCCGAAGGGCAGGAAGTCCTGGAAGCCATCGCCCAGGTGAATGTCGATAATATTGAACAAGAGTCCCAAGTTCTGGAGGCCATGGAAACCATTGCCCCCATGACCCACGCCCACTCCGATGAGCTTTTGGAAGAAACCGAAGCTCCCCCCTCTATGGTCACCGCTCCTCATTCGGCGTCCGACGGGCCGCCGCCCTCAGGGGTAAAACATGGCTTTTTTTAATATTTTTTTTGGAAAAGGCCGCCTCATTTCTGTTGCTTCTTAAAATAAAATCCTCCAGAATGACCGCCTTACCCAACACGAAGGAGAAACTTTATGCCGGATGTCAGCTATCTCGCCAAATACGGCCCTTTTAAATCTTTTGACGGCACGGACTTGGAAGCGCTCGGTTCAGTTGGACAGGAAAAAACTTATCAAAAAGACGACTTGGTTTTTGATGAGGATTCCAAAGGCGATAGCATGTATATCCTCAAATCGGGAGCGGTGAAGATCCTGAAAAAAGTCAAGAATCAGGACAACACCATCGCGGTTTTAAATCCGGGGGAGTTTTTCGGCGAAATGGCCCTTTTAGATGGCCTGCCTCGCTCGGCAGCGGTTCGCGCGACGACCGATTCGGAAGTTTTCGTGGTGACCTTAGATGGTTACCAGACCTTGCGCAAGGACAAACCCCATACGGCTCTGAAATTAATGGATATTATCATCAAGGTTCTTTCCAACCGCTTGCGCCAAGCCAACAAAAACCTGGAAGTCATCAGCTTCTGGATTGAATAAAATTTTCAAAAAACCCAGAAAAAAGGCCGTGATCGTTGAGATCACGGCCTTTTTTGTTTTAAGGAGTGGGATGAAAAAGAAAAGCCTCGGATGGGGTTCCGAGGCTTCAAGAGGGGGGGATCCCCTCGGTGTCCCGCCGAAAGGCGAGAGCACTAAATTCAGTTGTTGTTATTGGCCTGTTGGCGCTTGGCTTGGATTTCCTCTTCACGCTGTTTACGGCGGGCTTCCCGGGCCGAATCCGATTCCAACGACAAAAGAATATTGCCGATGCGGGCCTGGATGTTTTGAATCGCCCGTTCTTTTCCGCCGCCGAAATCTGGAACACTCACTTCCCCGAAATTATTGATGTGGGTTTTGGCGAACACCTTGCCTTGTTTCTCGAAAACCTCCACTTCAAAATCCTTCTCGTGGATGGTGACTTTGATCTTTTCAGCGTTGGTGGCCATGAAAATCCTTTTCATTCAATTGATAAAAACGGGAGCCGTATATTAACCGTCCCTTACCCCATTTGCAAGTACGGCCAACCCTTGCGCCGTTAAAATTGTACTATTTTTGTGACAGTTTTTCTTGATTTATAGGGCTTAAATTGTTATGAAACTTAGGTTTCAAAAGACCCCCATTTTTTGAATTACCAAGGAAATCTATGCTCTCCAACGTCAAAAGCGCCGCATTGTTGGGAATCGACGCTTATCCGGTCGAATGCGAAGTCGATATCGCCCCAGGCCTCCCCACCTTTCAAACTGTAGGATTACCGGATGCCGCCGTCAAGGAGTCCAAAGACCGGGTTAAAAGCGCTATCACCAACTCCCAATTCATTTTTCCTATTCAGCGCATCACGGTCAATTTGGCTCCCGCTGACACCAAAAAAGAAGGTCCCTCTTTTGACCTCCCGATGGCGGTTGGAATTCTGGTGGCTTCGGGCACATTGCCCGCCAAAACATTGGAAGGCTACTGGATGGTGGGTGAACTGTCATTGGATGGCAAAATCCGCTCCATTCGAGGAGCACTCTCGATCGCGCTTGCCGCCCGGGAAGCCAACGTCAAAGGATTGCTGGTGCCGCCGGACAACGCGAAAGAAGCCGCCGTTGTTCAGGACGTTCCCGTCTATGCGGTCAAAAACTTAAGAGAAACCTACGAATTTTTAATGGGAGCGAAAAAATTAAACCCGATCCAGGTCAACATCGGAGAGGAATTTCGCCAGCACTCGAATTACAAACTTGATTTTGCGGATGTGAAGGGTCAAGAGCACGCTAAAAGGGCTCTGGAAATTGGAGCCGCTGGCGGCCACAACATTTTGCTGGTCGGCCCCCCCGGTTCTGGAAAAAACCATGCTCACGAAGAGGCTTCCGACTATTTTGCCGCCTCTGTCTTTAGAAGAAGCCATTCAAACCACTAAAATCCATTCCATTGCCGGAGTCCTGGGCCGCAAAAAAGCTTTGGTGGCGACCCGGTCTTTCCGTTCCCCTCACCATACGGTTTCGGATGCGGGCCTCATTGGCGGCGGCACCATTCCTAAGCCAGGCGAGGTCAGCCTGGCCCATAACGGCGTTTTATTCTTGGATGAATTTCCGGAGTTTAATAAAAATGTTTTGGAAGTATTGCGCCAGCCTTTGGAAGACGGGTCCGTGACTATCGCCAGGGTCCAATCCTCCCTAACCTTTCCCGCCCAATTCATGCTGGCGGCCGCCATGAACCCCTGCCCCTGCGGTTATTACACTGAGCCCTCCCGGGAATGTATCTGTACACCTCACCAGATTCAGAAATACTTGAGCAAAATTTCCGGCCCCCTTTTGGACCGGATCGATCTTCATATCGAAGTCCCGGGACTCAAGTGGAAGGAAATCTCGGATAACGAACCGGCCGAATCCTCCCAATCCATCCGGCAAAGGGTGGAAAAAGCCCGGGAAATCCAATTAATCCGTTATGCGGGCGAGGGGATCCACTGCAATTCCCAGATGAGCCCGGCTCTTTTGAAAAAAGTCTGCGTTTTAGACGAACCCTCTCAAGCCCTTTTAAAAACCGCCATGGAACGGTTCGGACTTTCGGCCCGGGCCTATGACCGTATCTTAAAAGTGGCCCGCACGATCGCCGATTTGGACGGCGCGGAATTTATCAAGTCTTCCTACATCGCCGAATCCATCCAATACCGCAATCTAGACCGGAGCGTTTGGAGAAATTAAGTCGTTAATGTTCATTCCCGTAAATTAGTTTGATTCATTTATATTTAACCTCCACGTTACGTTTTTTTTACCCACCAATAGAAGGAAACCTTTAGGTTAACCACCAGACAAAGTGGCTTATTAAAATAACGATCCACCGTCCGGAGCCTTTCTTGCAAATCGCCTACTTTACTGAAAGTCTGCCGCCTCTGACCGACGGGGTAGCCAGGACTTACACCCGATTAGCCGAAACCCTCAACAAGCAAAAAATCGACTTCCGTTTTTTCGCGCCGGTCCGCCCCCTGGAAACAGATCCCTGGAGAAACCGGGTAAAAAAAATTTTCTCCTTTCCCTTTCCCCTTTACGATTATTACCGGGTCAGTATTCCCTACGCTCACGGCCTCAAAAAAGCTTTGGATGATTTCAACCCCGATCTGATTCAAGTCGCCGCCCCAACCCCGCTTTGCCTTTACGCGCAGGACTACGCCAAAAAACGCCGCATTCCGACGGTCGCCAGCTACCATACCCATTTTGTGGATTATTTCCCCTACTACGGGTTTGGCGCTTTCACCGGTTGGGGTTGGAACTACATGCGCTGGTTCTATAACCGGAGTCAAGCGACTTACGCTCCCTCTCCCAGTACGGCCTCCGAACTTAAGCAAAAAGGTTTTACGAATGTGCGATTATGGCCGCGGGGAATTAACACCCAGAAATTCTCCCCTTCTTTTCGTCGTCAATCCCTGCGCCAAAAGATGAAGTTGGGGCGCCAACCCCTCCTTCTGTTTGTCGGCCGCATGGTAGGAGAAAAAGACCTGGCTGATTTGGCGGAAGCGGCGATTCACTTGAGGAAAAAGGGTTATTCGTTTCAGTTGGCTTTCGCGGGAGACGGCCCCATGCGGGAGCCGTTGCAAAAACAATTTCCCAAAGACCATTTTGGGGGATTCATTCAAGGAAAGCCGCTCGCGGAGCTTTACGCCTCCGCCGATCTTTTTGTGTTTCCTTCCACCACGGAAACCTTTGGGAATGTAGTCCTGGAAGCCTTCGCTTCGGGTTTGCCGGTTGTCGGCGTGAATAAAGGGGGCTCTTCCGACTTGGTGGTACCCGGAATCAACGGCCTCTTGGGAAAACCGAATGATCCGATAGACTTCGCCCGCCAAATCCAAAATTTGTTCGATCACCCGGCGTTGGTTCGGCGTTTAAAAGCGGGAGCGTTGAAAACCGCCACTACTTATGATTGGCAGACGATAAACGGCAGGCTCATCCAAACCTATACTGAGTTGATAGAAAAAACAAAATCCGTTCCCTTCTCCCTTTCCACCCGCAAAAAAAATTCATTTCGTTCAAGTCCGGTTGAAAGAACCGCTCCTACTATTCGCGCGACTCCCTAGCCTTCCAGCGAAAACTTTTAATTCCCGCTCATTTCATCCGCTTTTTCGTTTTATGGCCCAAACTTGGTCAAAATTGCCCACTTCGCTTCCCCTCAAAACGATCGTTGCTGTTAATTTGAATTTTCCCCTTATCGAATCATCGTTTTTTTGGGAAGATAATTCCAAAGCTTGCACCCAATGAACCGACCCCTGGACGAGCCAAAGGCGCCAAAATGCTTTACCCTTTAAAAAAGCAAAACAGTCACGCGGTACTTTTCAGCTTCAGCCTGGCCGTCCTTTCCCTCTTCATCATTAGTTTCGTTTCTTACATCAGTTTAAATCGTATGGAACAATCCACCGCCTCGGTCGAACATACTTATCAAGTAATTGAGGAAATTCAAAAAGTCAGATCCGATATCAGGAATATGGACCGATCTTTCCGAGGTTATTTATTAACCCGGGACGCCACCATCTTTCCGGCCTCCCAAAATCTAAAAAACTTAATCCAAAAGGATTTCGATGAAATTCAAAAAATGACTGTGGATAACGCGGTCCAAGTCACCAATCTCCAGGTGTTAAAGCCTCTCGTCGATGAAAATCTAGCCGCCATTGACCAAGGACTGCGTTCAGCCTCAAAAGGAAATTTTAAAACCGCGACGCAAATCATCGAGTCGAGTGAGAAAAATAAATTGATGTCGCAAATAGAGTCCGCACTTTCCGACATGAAAATCGAAGAGTATGAATTGCTTCAAAAGCGTAAATGGGTGGAGAACGAAAGCACCCGGAACGCTGTACTTTTTATTCTGGGCGGGGGATTTTTGGCCGCTATTTTTTGCGCGGCGGCGGCTTATTTTCTAATCCGGGAAATCCGCCGGAGAAATCAGGCCACCCAATTATTAGAATCAAGCGAAGAACGCTTTAGGGCCTTGTCTGAAGCCGCGAACGACGCCTTTATCACCGTAACCGAAAACGGCCAAATGGTCGAAGTGAACACGGCTTGTGAATCTCTTTTCGGTTATTCCGCCCCTGAGATGGTGGGACAAAATATCGCGATCATTTTTCCCAAAAAATTTATCGAGCAACATGGCGATAAAGCTTTTGAAGCTTTCGTCCGCGTCACCAGCCCTTCCCATGGAATGACCTCGGTTGAATTATTGGCCAAGCGGAAAGACACCAGTGAGTTCCCGGTGGAGGTTTCCTTAGCCTCCTGGAAAACTCGGGAGGGACATTTTTATACTGTCTTCGCCCGGGACATTACCGAACGCAAGTTTTTTACCAAGATGTTGCTGAAAAACGAGCACCGGCTTTTTCAATTTCTCGAAGCCATGCCGGTTGGCATCTTCGTGACGGATCATACAGGAAAACCTTACTACGCCAATCAGGCCGCTAAAACACTGCTCGGTAAAGCCGTGGACACCAAGACCGCCTCCGACCAACTATCCCAGGTTTACCAGATTTATCTTGCGGAAACCAACCAACTTTATCCCAGCGATCAATTGCCTACTCTAAAAGCTCTTTCAGGCGAAAAATCAATGGTAGACAACATGGAAATTCACCGAGCAGATAAGGTAATTCCCGTTCAAGTTTGGGGAGTCCCGATTGTGGATGAAACCGAGCGGGTAAAATACAGCGTATCCGTTTTTATCGACATCACCGAACGTAAACAAAACATGAAATCGCTTCAAGAGAGTGAAGAGTTTTTCAGAACGCTTTTCGAGGAAAGCCCCATCGGCATGAGCCTATCCTTCGCCGATGGAACTCCTCTGAACCTGAATCAATCGCTCTGCAACATGTTGGGATACAAGAAATCAGAGTTGATGGCCATCGGCACGAACGAAATCGCGCATCCGGATGATCTTCAGATTGACCAATCGCTTTCCAAAAAACTTTTTGAAAAGTTAATCCCCAAATATCAAATTGAAAAACGTTACTACACCAAGGACAAGCGCATGATTTGGTGCAAGGTGTCCGCTTCTCTCATCCGCGATATGGATGACGCGCCGCTTTTTCGTCTGGCCATGATCGAAAATATCAGTGAGCAAAAGGAAGCGGAAACCGCCTTAAAGAATAGCGAGAAACGATTCCGCCGAATTTTTGAGCAAAGCGCGATTGGCATGGTTTTCGCCTCGTTTGATAATAAAATTATTGACGCGAATGACGCTTATTGCCGGATGATCGGCTATACCAAAGAAGAGTTATTAACCCTGTCTTTCTTGGAAATCACCCATCCCGAGGATATCCATTTGACCAACCCGCTCCTCAACCCGCTCCCCGGGGGACCCACCAAATTCAGGTTTGAAAAACGATACATCAACAAAAATAAAAAGGTGGTCTGGGCCAGCCTGACGAGCCTGATTGTCCAGGACAGTCAGGGGAACCCCATCCACATTCTAACTATGGCCGAAGACATCACCCAGCGCCATGAAGCCGAGGAGGCTTTAAAGGAAAGCCAGGATCAAATCCGTCTTTTGCTGGATTCAGCGGGTGAGGGCATTTACGGAATTGACCCGGAAGGCCTTTGTACTTTTTGTAATCCCGCGGCCCTGAAGATGCTGGGGTATGAAAATCTGTCCGATATCTTAGGAAAGAAGATCCACGACTTAGTCCACTTTAAACGGGTGGATGGGTCCCCCTATCTTCTCAAAGACTGTCCCATTTACTTATCGCTCCGCGAAAACAAACTATCTCACGTGACAGATGAAATTTTCATTCGGGCGGACGGCTCTTCTTTTCCGGTGGAATATCAATCTTATCCCATGAGACGCGCGGATAAAGTGGTCGGCGCGGTCGTCACTTTTATGGATATCACGGAAAGAAAACAGGTCGATGACATGAAACGAGACCTCATTTCGGTCGTATCCCATCAGCTTAAAACACCGGTGGCCGAGATCAACGGGTATGTGGAGAACCTCTTGGAAGGACTCGCCGGAAATCTGAGTCAAAAACAAAGGGAATACCTGGTTGATATGAGGGAAATCGGCATGGAAAATTACCGTCTGATTTCAGACCTTCTCAGTATGTCCAAAATTGAGCGCGGCATCATTAGTGTGGACTTACAGCCGGTCAAATTGAAACAAGTGGTAGAATTGGCCATCCGCGATTACGCCTCCACGATTCAACGAAAGGGATTGGATTTAATCGTAGACTTCCCCCCGGAAGAAATCGTTGTCCTGGCCGATCAGGACAAGACCGTTGAAACCTTACGGAATATTATCAACAATGCTCTTAAATGCACTGATAAAGGGAGTATCACCATTCGAACCGAAACTGAAAATGCTTTTGGCCTGGTAAAAGTCTCAGACACGGGTATCGGCATGAGTGAAAATGTCCTCAAAAGATTGTTTACGAAAGATCGTGTTTTGGGCTCGGAGGCTTCCCGTTCCGGGGCCGGCTTGGGACTTTATATCGCTAAAAGTTTCATGCAGCTTCAAAACGGTGATATTTCGGTGATTTCTCAACCAGGAAAAGGGAGCACCTTTTATTTAAAAATTCCGAAAATTGAACAGGAGAGTAATCTATGAGTAAAGGCACCATATTAATTGTTGAAGACCAGCAAGGATTCCGGCGGATTTATCATGATGTATTGGAAAGCGACGGCTATCAGGTTTTAGAAGCCGCGGACGGCGAAGAGGGCTGGCTGGCCGCCAAAGAAAAAAAGCCCAATCTTATTTTGTTGGATCTGGGTCTTCCCAAAATAGATGGGTTTGAAGTCTTAAAAAGAATAAGGGCGGACGCCGAGACAAAATCCATTCCGGTCATCATTTTTTCAGTATTGGGGGAGCAAAAAGACATCAATCGAGGCCTGGAATTGGGTGCCAATGATTACACCGTCAAAGGTTTTTATACCCCCCGGCAAATTCTCAGTAAAATTAAAAGCCTCATTTCCCAGGTCGATCAAAAACCCGCGGCGCAATCTTACAAAATAAAGTTGGATGAAACCGCCGAAGATGCGGCCCGCCTTCAGGAAGAAATCGGCCTGACGAACGGTTATCGATGCTCTCAATGCCAAACCGGAATGGTATTGGAACTCTTCCCCGATTTCATGCGGGGGGAAGGTCATTGGTTTACGACTCATTTAATTTGCCCCAGGTGCGGCCGTACATTTTAAAATTCAAGAAAAGGAGCCTTCGATGGAAGAAATACCAGCCAATATCACGGACGGAGCCCAAGACCCCAACTTGGCCCAACCCGTAAAAAAAGGAACCATTTTAATCATTGAGGATCAGCGCGGTTTCCGTCGAATTTACCGCGACGTATTGGTGGATGACGGGTACGAGGTGCTTGAAGCGACAAATGGGGAAGAAGGCTGGGAAATGGTGATGGCTCACACTCCCAATCTGGTTTTATTGGACCTCGGAATACCGGTTTTAGACGGGTTTCAAGTTTTGGAAAAGATTCGTCGAAGTAATCAAACCAAGGAAATTCCTGTCATTATTTTTTCCGTGCTGGGCGAGCCTAGGGATGTTAAAAAAGCCCTCGAAATGGGGGCAAATGACTATACCGTCAAAGGTTTTTATACCCCCCGGCAGATTTTGAGCAAGATCAAGAGCTTAATCTCCCATTCCGGTTCAAGCCGAAACATCAATTCTTACCGAATTCAAATCACGGAAAATGCTTCCGGCGCAGTTAAGCTCCAGGAAGACTTGGGATTAACGAACGGTTATAAATGCCCGGATTGCGGCGCGCCATTAGAAACCGAGTTTTTTCCGGACTATGCCAGGGCGGACGGCCATTGGTTCGCCACTCGCTTTCTTTGCACCCAATGCGACAAGCCCTTTTAAAATCCACCGTTTGAAAGTCAGGCCGGCGCAACTTTAATCGGGGGTAAAAGTCATTGTCCTTCAATATCCATTGACCGGTTCGAATCACATTGTTCTCTAAAAAGCGCTGGGCCCTTTCAAGATAACTTTCGAAGATTCAAACACATCTGGAAAAACACCGGCAAGCTTCGCGTCCTATTAAAAATTTCCAAAACTGAAAAGATAATTTTAATTCTAAAAATAAAAAAGCCCCCAAAGAGGGGGCTTTTTTATACTTCTTTAACTTATTTTGATTAATACTGAAACAACATCTCCCGATATTTCGGCAAAGGCCAAAGGTCGTCATCCACGATGGTTTCAAGCCAATCCGCGATTTCCCGAACCTTTAACATAGCCGGAATAACCGAGTCCTTTAAAGACGCGGAGATTTGGTGCAGACTTGACCCGCCATTGGCGCTGTCAATCAAACCATCCAAAGTCTCAATCGTCTCATAAAGATCACTGGCGCCCTTGGCGACCTCTTCAAGCAAGGCAATCTGCCCTTTTTGGCCGGCCTTGACCACCGCTTGAGTCGCCGCGATCGTATCCGCCAGTTCAGCCTGATAGGCTAGGATGGCCGGCAAAATCTGGTTCTTGGCGATATCCACTGTGGCATTGGCCTCAATGTTGACGATCTTGACATACCGTTCCCACATGATTTCCTCACGCGCGTCATATTCTTTCTCGTTCAAAACCTTGTACTTGGCGAACAATTCCTTGTATTCCTTCTTCGGCATGACTTTCAAGGCGTCCACGGTCGTTTTCAGGTTTGGCAAGCCCCGTTTGGCGGCTTCAGCATGCCAATCAGCGCTATAACCGTTACCGTTAAAGAGAACTTTTTTATGTTCCTTAATTTCCTCTTGTAACACGGCGGCCAGGGTCTTGTTCAGATCCCCGCCCTTTTCCAACTTGGTGGCAATGCGGTCGATGGATTCGGCTACAATCGTGTTCAAAACTGTATTGGGCCAATAAATAGGCGCCGTGGAACCAACCGCTCGAAACTCAAACTTATTGCCGGTAAAGGCGAAAGGCGAGGTTCGGTTCCGGTCCGTGGCATCTTTGGGAAGCGGAGGAAGAATCGAAACCCCCAATTCCATCACGCCGCCCGACTTGCTGGCGGAAGCACTCCCCTTTTCCAGTTGGTCAACAATATCCTGCAATTGTTCCCCGAGAAAAATGGAAATAATGGCCGGCGGTGCCTCGTTGGCACCCAAACGATGGTCGTTGCCCGGGCCGCTGATACCGATGCGCAAAAGCTCGGCGTACTTGTCTACCGCCGAAATAGTGGCAACCAGGAAAGCCAAGAATTGCGCATTGGCATGAGGAGTCTTGCCTGGTTCAAGTAGATTTTCCCCTTCATCGGTGGCGATGGACCAGTTGTTATGCTTTCCATTGCCGTTAATTCCCGCAAAAGGCTTCTCGTGCAGCAAACACACCAACCCGTGGCGCAAGGCAACCTTTCGCAAAAGTTCCATAACAATCATGTTATGGTCCGCCGCGACGGATGACTTTTCGTAGAGGGGGGCCATCTCAAACTGAGCGGGAGCTACCTCATTATGCCGGGTCTTCGACGGAATGCCGTAACGCCACAATTCCCGGTCCAAATCCATCATAAAAGCCAAGATACGCTCTTTGATGGCGCCGAAATAATGATCTTCCAGTTCCTGTCCGCGGTAAGGCGGCGCCCCGAATAAGGTACGCCCGCCGGCGATCAAATCGGGCCGTTGCTCGAAATATTTACGGTCGATCAAGAAATATTCCTGTTCCGGACCCATATTGGTAAAAGCACGCTTGGCGGTCTTGTTTCCGAAAATACGAAGCAACCGGATAGCCTGCACGGAAAGACTCTCCACCGAACGAAGTAAGGGAGTCTTGTGATCCAACGCTTCTTCGGTATAGCTGACGAATGCGGTTGGAATGGTCAGTGTCGCTCCGTTGACTTCCTGTTGAATGAAAGCGGGTGAAGTCGGATCCCATGCCGTGTAACCCCTGGCTTCAAAGGTGGAACGAGAACCACCTGACGGAAACGAAGAAGCGTCCGGCTCCCCTTTAATAAGAGTCTTTCCCTCAAATTCGGCGATGGCCCCGCCTTCCAGAGTCGGTTCCAAGAAACTGTCGTGTTTTTCAGCAGTCAATCCCGTCAAGGGAACAAACCAATGGGTATAGTGAGTGGCTCCATGCGCCAAAGCCCATTCTTTCATCCCTTGGGCCACCTGATCGGCAATGGAATGATCCAACGGCTCACCTTTGAGGGTGGTGGCCCGCAGTTTTTTATAAACATCTTTTGATAAATACTTCTTTTGGGCTGAATCGTTAAAAACCAGTGACCCGAAAATCTCGTGTCCCGGTTCGGATTTATAATTTTCCAAAGGTGAGACTTCTTTGCCGATGGACAAAGCGATCTGTTTACGTGGTGTCGACATGGGTTCTGCTCCTTTATTTTTCATTTTGGCCAAAAATTCGAGTCAGCAGGCCTTACTCATGCAAAAAACGAGCCGTTCTTAATCTTCGACCTCACTTCGGGAGAAAACTTAGAAGTTTCAGTCTTAAATCATTCCTAAAATTAAGAAAAAACTTCCGGTAGGCATTGATGGGTGTGCGGTTTTACAACCGGAAATGTATTTTATTGAGTCCTACGCAATTTTCATTAAATAAAAGACCGAACTTTCATTTTTTCAGGCTGGGGAGGTTTTTTTGACATTTTTGTACGACAGAAAGGTTAATACGAACAAAAAAGAAGAATTAACGTTTATCATTTTCCAATTCTATTTAAACGTCAAAACAAGCCAGATTCATCAAACTAATCATCTATTTCATTTTTACTATTTTATCGTCTTTGATCGCCGCGACTACATAATCCTGAAATAAGTGGAATGAATTATACCCCAACCGACTGTTCTTATAATTTCCCCCGGTCACGACACAAACCAAATCTAACCCAGGAACCACGAATAGATATTGGCCGCCAACCCCCCACGCGAAAAACATTCGAACGACTCTCCCTTGATAAGGAATATTCTTTTCCCACCAAAGATAACCATAATCATACGGTTGATGGGTTTCGTCTTTAAAAACCTGCGGCGCGGTAGATTGTTGAATCCATTCTTCGGAAATAACAGAGCGGTCTTTCCACTTTCCGCGGTTTAAATATAAATAACCCAATTTGGCTAAATCTCGGGGCCGCAGGTCCAATCCAAAGGATACAGGGGTCACTTCATTAGGACCTTGCATCCAATGAGATTCCCGAATTTCCAACGGGTCGAAGAGATTTTTTTTTGCAAAATCAGGTACTGAAAACCCGCTTTGCCTTTTAAGAATAACGCCAAGCGGAGTCAAACAAACTCCACAATAATTAAAACGCCGGCCCGGACCCTCGTCCAATGGTTCCTCGAGAGCAAAGGATAACCAATCCGGAGACTGAACCATTGCCCAAGAACAATCTTGAGAATCGTTTCGATCGTCACAAGCGAACCCCGACGTCATGGTGAGAATGTCGCGAATAGTCATTAACTCCTTTTTGGGCTGCCAAGTAGCGTCCAATCGATATTCGGGGAAATAATCGTAGAGCTTTTGGTTCACATTCACTAAACCTTTATCTTGGGCCATGCCTATTAAGGTGGAAAAGACCGATTTTGTCTCGGATTGGATCGGATGCAAATCCTCCGGGCCATAACCATAAAAATACTCATCCATCACTAACTTTCCTTGGTGGACAACCACCAAGCTGTGAATACGCGGGAAGGTTCCATTGATTACTTTTTGTAATCCCGCTTCAATGATTTTGGCATCCATATGACTGCCGCTCAAATTCGTCGTTTGCCATCCATCGGGAATAGTTTGGGGCCTTTGGTAAAAATATTGAGTTTGGGGGGTTCCATCCGAATTCAATCGCGGAATTAAAAAACTCGTTCCCCGCTTGAGGTTCATCTCCGAAATCCGCCCGGGTCGTTGAAAAGACCCGTGAGCTTGTTGATAAGTGCCATTTAATGAATCATCAGAAGAGTGGATCCGGAGGCTTAAAACCTCCCCGGTCGGGAGGTCGGCGTGCAGTTTCCCCGATTGGACTGAAACATTTCTCAGGGGTTCGTCGTAAATACCGTCGTCAATGTTGTTAAAATTCCCCCGAATGACGCCATGCGCGTCTTGCTTTAAAACCAAGGCGACGCGGAAAGAAACCACACCCACGTCTAGGTTACCTTGCCACCCCCCCGACCATCCCTCCCCGTGGCAGGGCGCAACCCCTAAAAACAAAAGGCAAAACAAGGCGACCGAGGCCTTATATGAATTTCTCATAAGAGGGATTGTATCTTTTCGGGGGCTGGTAAGTGAATTCTTTGGCGGAAAGCCGAAAACTAAGTTCTTTTAAAGGTCATTCGGAATTTGGGGTTCTTTTCCCGAGAGGGATTTCCCGCTGAAGAAGCGATCTTGGGTTTTCTCGATTCCAGAGCCACTAAGCGATCAAAATCCTCTTTGCTCACCGCCGCGAAATGAACTTTCGCCCTGAAAACCACCCTTTTCATTTCGATGAAAGTGGTAACACTCATCACTTTTCCGAGCAATCTCAATTGCGACTTATATTGCGCAAGCGGAAGAGCCACTTCGACCAGTTCCCGGTTGGAAAAAACACTATTGCCGGTCAGGGTTAATTCTCCTAAGGAAACTTTCTTGTCCAGAACATAATAAAGCGATTCATCCCGGTGCGACGATGGTTTAGAAGCCGCCGTTTTTTTTCTCGGAGTTTTCTTCACGTGAACCCGGTGGTATTGAACTTCCACCATCGAAAGGATCCTTCCATCCTGCCACTTCTCCAGCCATCCGGTTTTTTGGCTCACGAAAAAAACTCCTTTCGGATCAATTTACTTTAAATTTTATATTTCGAACGATATTGACACAGGCCCGGTTCACCCAAATTTCAAACAATGTAAAACTGGGCGGGGAGAACACTCGATTAAAGATACCAAACAAACGAATTCTTCGCCAATTCCAAGCGATCTTTAAATCATTTTAATCAACTGATGCGTAAAATTTCAGCGGAAAAAGTTTAACGGTCAACAAGTTTAGGTGCCGATGTAAAATGAAATCCCATATTTCAAGGGAGGTTATTTTGAATTTAAATTCACCTATTCCACAACCCAACAACGCCTTCTCCGAAGGAGCCTGTCCCATTTGCGATGGAGCGGATCGAACCGTTCGGTTTAATTGGAGATTAGCGTCCGAAACTTCTCAAGGTGAATTTAAAAAATACACTCGAACGCTTTTGGAGAAGAACCCGCTCAAGGTCGGGTTTTTATTCGAATGTCCAACCTGCGGGCAACAATGGTACCTGGATGGCCTTCGCGAAATGATGACGGTCATTCCCCGAAACAAAACGGCCTTGATTGAAAAATGGAACGCCTCACCTCTTTTTCTATCGTCCGATTTATTCAAAAAAGCCAAATCCATCGGCGCGACTCCGGTCCACCAAAATTCCACCGAAAGAAATTACGCGGAGGTTCCCTGTAAAGTCCTGACGCGAAAAGGAGAAAACATCGATAAGTGTCTGCTTTTGTTCCGAAATGGCCCGCCGCTTGAAAGTTACGGACGCGCCATTGGTTTTATCCAGGACATCGCCAACCTGACCCCGTCGGATTACGCCCTTCCTTTTGAGGTTCGCGCCGCGAGCAGTCAGTCCAAAGAAACCCGAACCGGCAGCGCCCTGACGCCGGTTGAGTCCAACCAAGGGGTCCGTTTTAATTTGAATTGGGCCGTTAATTTCTTCGATAAAAAAAACATCCAGGGAAAAGACATTCATTTGCTGATGTTAAATCCCCAAAATAAACGTCAGCGGTTTCCGATCATTAGCGAACCCATCGGCGACATCACTTTTTTCATGGGAGACTTTAATGAAAACACTTCCAAACTCTTTAATCCTTAAATAAATCTTTCCATCTTTTTTGAATATCCTCGGAAGGTTTCTGATCGGCATTTTTTCCAGAAAACTCAAATTCATCGCAAAAATTCCGTTTCGCCTTGTCTCCTACCGCCTCGGTGGTCCGGCTCAAGCACTGGTGGGACGCGGATAAATCGTAAAGTTTACAATTCAAACAACAATGCAGATCCGCTCCGCATTGAACACAAGTTTCTCCCCGGCCCGGCTGAGTTCCAGGGAACCCTTCCCATTCTTTCCCGCAAGCGTGGCATTTCTTCACCGGTTGCCCTCTCGAACGTTTAAATGACGAAGCCTTGAAAGTCGTAATAAAAAAATCTTCATTCAAAAGATTTAACTAATTTTAACTGAAGACAAGTCCGTTTGTAACATCCCGGTAACCTGCCACCTATTTACTCCTTCGAATTGCCAGCGGGGTTTCGTCGTTGAAATACTAAAGAAACCCATCTTTTGAGCGGATCAGCTCAATCAAATTTATGGAGGCGTAATCTTGGAAATTTTCGGACAAGTGATTCCATTTGTGGATGTCATATTTTTAATACTAGCGCTCGGGCTGGCCTTAAGTTTTGAATTTGTGAACGGTTTTCACGATACGGCCAATGCCGTGGCCACGGTCATTTACACCAATTCCCTGAAGCCCACTTACGCGGTCGTTTGGTCCGGAATTTGGAACCTCATCGGAGTCTTGACCTCCGCCGGCACGGTGGCCTTTGGCGTCATCGCTCTCCTGCCGGTTGAACTGGTCATTAATGTGGGCTCGGGCGCCGGTTTCGCCATGGTTTTCTCCCTGCTGATTTCGGCCATCATCTGGAACGTCGGCACCTGGTACTTCGGATTACCCGCTTCCAGCTCTCACACCTTAATCGGCTCCATCTTGGGCGTGGGCTTGGCCAACTCGCTTTTGACCAAGGGTTATACTTTCGGCGAAGGGGTCAATTGGGCCAAGGCCATCGACACCGGCAGGGCGCTTCTTTTCTCACCCATTATCGGCTTTATCGGCGCCGCCCTGCTTTTGCTCCTGTGCAAAGCCTTAATTAAAAATAAGGACCTCTACAAATCGCCCGAGGGAAAGGCGCCTCCCCTTTGGATCCGCTGCCTTTTGATCCTCACCTGCACGGGCGTCAGCTTCGCCCACGGCTCCAATGACGGTCAAAAGGGCATGGGCCTCATCATGTTGATCCTGATCGGGATCGTGCCGGCCACCTTCGCGGTGGACCTGAGCACTTCCCAGGACGCCATTCAGCAGATTTCCGCCAATGCCCAGACCATTTCCTTCCAGATGGACAAGCACGCTCCCGGCGTCGCCATGGCCGGATATAAAGTGGCCGACGATGCCCTGTCTTCTTATATGAAGCCCAGCGGCAAGGTGGACACCAGCACCTTCGCCGCCGTCGGCACCAAATGCCGGGAAATCTCGGCCCTGCTGGACGGTAAGAAAAGCCTGGGCGACTTGGCCCCGGAAGACCGCCGGGTCCTGCGCACCGACCTTTACCTGGTGGCCGGGACGCTGGATAAGTTGATCAAGCAAAAACAATTGACCGACCCGGACGAGCAAAAAGCGGCCTCCGACCTCAAGAAAAAAATGGATAAATTGACAAAATTTATCCCCGCTTGGGTGAAAGTCCTGGTCGCCATCGCCTTAGGCTTGGGGACCATGATTGGATGGAAACGTATCGTGGTGACGGTCGGGGAAAAAATCGGAAAATCACATTTGACCTACGCGCAGGGAGCTTCCGCCGAAATCATCACCTTTGCCGCCATTGAATCCGCCGACCAGCTGGGCCTTCCCGTCAGCACCACCCATATACTTTCCTCCGGTGTCGCCGGGGCCATGTTCGCCAATAAGTCCGGCTTGCAGGCGAACACCCTGCGCAATATCTTGCTGGCCTGGGTTTTGACCTTGCCGGTTTGTATTTTGCTGGGCGCCACCCTGTTCGCCTTCGGATTAAACGTGGTGTTGAACGTTCTCGGATTGAAATAAGCGTCCTAGAACCAGTCGTTTTCAAATCGTTTGAGCATCCAAAAGGGCGTTCATTGAAAAATGAACGCCCTTTTTGCTTTTAGGAAGCCTTGTTTTCCTAATTTAAATCAGAATATGTGAAAATAACGGCCCATGACCCCTACTTCTCTTCCGATCGATAGCCTTATCCCTGAACTCCTATCGGCATTAGAAAAGCAAAACGCTGCCGTAGTGGTCGCCCAGCCCGGCGCGGGTAAAACCACCCGGATTCCCCCCGCCCTTTTATCAGCGGTCTTCGCCCAGGAAAAAGAAATCTGGGTTCTCCAGCCCAGGCGTTTAGCCGCCAAACTGGCCGCCCTTCGGGTGGCCGAAGAGTTAGGCGAGGCCGCGGGGCAAAGAGTCGGTTATCAATTCCGTTTTGAAAAAAACATTTCACCGGCCACCCGGCTGCGCTTCATGACCGACGGCATGCTTCTGCCCCTGGCCCAAGCAGACCCCCAGCTATCCCGGGTCGCGGCGGTCATCTTGGATGAGTTTCACGAACGCAGTTTGGCGTTGGAATTATCCTTGGCTTGGCTTCGAAGGCTTCAACTGGGAGACCGCCCGGACCTCAGGATTCTGGTCATGAGCGCGACCCTGGACGCCGAAAGCCTGTCCGCCTATCTCTCCAACTGTCCTGTTTTTAAAAGCGAGGGCCGTGTCTTTCCTGTCAGTTTGGAATACCTTCCCATGCCCGAACAGCCCGACCTCAGCCTCAAAGTCCGTTCAGCGGTGAAACACTTAACCTCCCAAGGACCTTCGGGCACCACTTTGGTTTTCTTGCCGGGGCTATCGGAAATAAAACGCTGTCAGCAGGCCCTCTCACGGGAATCCCTGGAAGTTCACGCCCTCTATGGCGACCTATCGGTCGAAGAACAGCAAAGGGTCCTTCAACCCAGGGGCGGCGGCAAAGTTATCCTCAGCACCAACGTGGCTGAAACCTCACTCACCGTTCCCGGCGTCACAGCGGTGGTCGATTCGGGCCTCACCCGCCAATCCCGAGTATCCGCCTGGTCGGGCCTTTCCAGCCTCGTCACCGTTCCGGCCAGCCAGGCTTCCGCGGCCCAAAGAGCGGGCCGGGCCGGGCGGCTGCGGGCAGGGGTTGCCCTACGCCTATATTCCAAATTTGATTTTGACCATCGGGCGGCCTTTGATGTGCCGGAACTTTTGCGGACCGAATTATCGAAAAGCCTATTGGACCTGCTGTGCCTCGGGATCGAAAATCTGGAGGAGTTTCCCTGGTTCCTGAAACCGCCCCCCATCTCGATGGAAGCGGCGCTTCTTTTGTTAAAACGCCTGGGCGCGGTCACTTCCACGAATCAGCTCACTCCCTTAGGCCGGCGGATGGCCCGCTTTCCCTTACCTCCCCGGCTCGCCAAACTTTTGTTGGAAGTTGAAACCTTGGCCCCGCAAACCTCCGAAATCCAGAAACAAGCCTGCCGTTTAGCGGTTTTGGTGAGTGAAGAAAGGGCCGGTTCTGAGGATCTTTTGGAAGAACTCTTCCATTACAAACCGGGATTTGAATCCCGAAGACTGGAAGAACAATTGGAAGGCCTGTTAAATTTAAAACCCGGGGTTAAGCCATCCACCGAACCCTCACACAACATCTTGGCCATGGGGCTATTGTCCGCCTTTCCCGACCGGGTCGCCCGGATCCGCTCCGAAGACGCTGTCGCGGCAAGCCACGGAAATCACCGGCGGGAACTTTTATTAAGCGGCGGCGGGTCCGCCACTGCCACTGACAACGCCTTAACCCGGGCCCATGAATACTTTGTGGTGGTGGAAGCGCAGGAAAACACCCAAGTTGCTAAGGGCCGCGGCGCGGAAGGCGCCCGAACCCAGGCCAAGGTCCGCTCCCTTTGTCCCATCGAAGTGGACTGGCTATTGGACCTTTTTCCCCAGGAACTAAAAGAAGAGCAAACCTATTCCTGGAACGATAAGCTTCAGCGGGTGGAAGGATTTAAACGTCTGAAATACGACCAATTGGTTTTGGATGAGAAGCCTTTATCCGTTGGGGATTTCGGCCCCGAAGCGCAAGCGCTTCTTTTAAAACAAGCCCTGGCCGCCGGTCCCACGGCCTATTGCGATCCGGAGGAATTAGACTTGTTTTTGAATCGGGTCAAGTTCGTGAATGAAAGAACAAAGGGCATCCCGGAATTTTCCCAAGAAATGGTCGCGGAAACACTGGCCGAGCTTTGTCACGGCCGCCGTAGTTTGGAAGATTTAAAATCAGCGGGCTTGGTCCCAGCCTTAAGATCAAAGCTCTCGCCTCAAAACCAATCGCTGTTGGATCGGCTGGCTCCGCCATCCGTCACTTTACCCACCGGCCGCAAATTAACGCTTCATTATGAATCCGGTAAAGCGCCTTGGATTCAGTCCCGCCTTCAGGATTTTTTCGGAATGAACAAGGGACCCACAGTAGCCGGGGGCGAAGTCCCGGTGGTGTTGCATTTGCTCTCGCCCCGGCAGGAGCCGGTTCAAATTACCAGCGACCTGGCCGGATTCTGGCAAAAGCACTATCCCCAGGTACGCAAGGAAATGATGCGCCGTTATCCCCGGCACAAGTGGCCGGAACGCCCGGTGTAACTTGGTCCTTAGAACCCATCACAAAACCCTTTTTACCACCAAGTTCACCAAGGGCACCATGCCGACCTTCTGAAAGGTATTGAAAGAGGTCGGTATAGTGCCGATTCCCATAATTACTTTAAGGAGAATCGACGCAAGAACGACCAAAGATAAAAATTCCATAATTTCTATATTCTTTTCTTGGTGTGCCGCCCACCAATATAAAAATTATTGAGGGCGGTACTACCCCGAATGATTCAAACAGAATCATGAATCAGGGGTGAACTTGGTGTTCTTGGTGGTTCAAATCGCCTTTGTTTTTAAGTTTTGTTGCCGTTTCTTAGAACCCTCATCCCCCCTTGCTTTTGAATCTATTCCCCAAGATGATCTTCCCAATCGAAAGTAGGCCATCTCGTTAACAAAGGGGTTTTCCATGAAATTGACAGGCCATACGGTTCTCATTACAGGCGGCGGTTCGGGCATCGGCGGCGGGCTGGCGAAAGCCTTTCACGAGCGGGGAAATAAGGTCATCATCACCGGACGGCGGCAGAAGGTCCTGAAGGAATTCGCGAAAAGCTTTTCCGGTATGGAAACCTTCGCGATGGATGTGTCCAAGGAGGCGGATATCCAAAAGCTCTTCAAATTCGTGTCTAAAAAATACCCTTCCCTGAATGTCCTGATCAACAACGCGGGCGTCATGCGGTGGCGTGATTTTTCAAAACCCGCGGCCCTGGGCAAGAATCTTTTGGAAGAGATCGACATCAACGTCAAGGGCCTCATCCAAATGACCGCTGCTTTCCTCCCCTTGCTTTTAAAACAACCCGAATCCACCCTGATCAATGTCAGTTCGGGCTTGGCCTATATGCCCCTCTCCATGTCTCCCATTTACTGTTCCACCAAAGCGGCCGTCCACTCGCTGACCATGTCCCTGCGCCACCAGCTGCGCGACACACCGGTGAAGGTCATCGAACTCGCTCCTCCGGCGGTCAAAACCGATCTGGGAAAAGTGCCCGGAGTTCCGGATAAGGAATTCCCCATGCTGGCCCTGGATAAATTTATCGACCTCACCATGAAAGCCTTAGAGTCCGAGAAGACCGAGCTGCCCATCGGCCAGTCGAAGATGCTGAAGCTGGGCGCGCGGTTCCTGCCTTCGGTCTTTTTCAATATCCTCAACCCGTCCAAAGCGAAGGCCGTTTAAAAATGTCACCGCTGTATAAAGATAAAACGAAAATTGGTTTCGCCGGATTGGGTTTGATGGGCGGCAATTTGGTTCACCGCCTCACGGACCAAGGATGGACGATTCGGGTCTGGAACCGCTCCCCGGAACGAACCTGGGAATTCTCGAACCGGGGTCTCGCCGTCGAACCAACGCTTTCCGGTTTGGTGGCCAACTCGGACGTGATCCTCTCCAGCCTGGCGAACGACTACGCCGTCCGGGAGGTTTACCTGGGCGAAAAGGGTATCCTCGCCAATCCCAAACCCGGATTGATCGTCCTCGAAATGAGCACCATCTCCCCCGCTCTCAGCGCGGAACTTCACGCCAAGGCCGAATCCCTGGGGATAAGGATGCTGGATATCCCCATCGCCGGGTCCACCCCGGCGGTTAAGACCGGAAGCGTCACTCTTCTGGCAGGCGGTTCCCGGGAACTCTTTGAATCCTGCGTTCCCATTTATGAATCCATCGCCAAACAATGGTTCCTCATCGGCCCGGCCGGTTCGGGCGCCGGGATGAAGCTGGTCGTCAATTTACTCTTGGGGGTCGGCATGGAAGCCATCGCTGAGTCCGTGAGCTTGGGCGTCAGCCTGGGCCTAAACCCCGAAACCCTTTTGACCGTGCTTTCAAAAACAGCCGTCATCGGCCCGGCTTTTGTGGGCAAATTCGATAAAATCCAGCGGAATGACTATTCCCCGCAGTTTCCCCTGAGGCTGATGAACAAAGACCTGGGCTTGGTTCTAAAAGCCGCCGAGGACAACGACCTTTCCCTGCCGGCCGCCGAAGCCGCTTACCAGATCACCAGCGAAGCCACAAAACAAATGGGCGATATGGACCTATCGGCCATTACCCCCTTTTTGGTCGAATCCCGACGGCCTAAAAGCTGATTGTTGTCATTGCGAGGAGCGTCTTTCCTTGGTTTTAGCGACGAAGCAACCTCAGTTCATGGGTAGCTAATATGCCTTTCGATGTAGTCCTCTATTAACGAACGGCTGGAATTCTATCTTAAACTGAGGTTGCTTCGTCATAAACGCCCGCCTATTCGGCGGGCATTCCTCGCATGCCGACCATCTATCAATATTTTATTAAACGAGGTCGGTATAGTACCGATTTCCAAATTCGGTTAAACTTTGGAAAATCGGCACAATGACATCTTCCGATAAACCAGCCCAGCTATTGTGCCATCCTACCGGGGTAGTTATTGTGCCACATTGTGCCATTATTGATAATTTTGCCATATAAACCCGGGTAAAACACGGGGTGGCACAATGGCACAATGAAGTGGCACAATAGCCCAGTTTGGCACAATCGGGTATTTTGCCGGCAATCTCCCAATTATCTTAAATAGTTTAATTTAATTGGAAAGTAGAGCCCTTCTATCTTCCAATTAAATTGAGAATCTCAATTTAATTGGAAGATAGAACAGTAATGAATAAGCCTGGATTTTAATCAGTCGGCTGTTTCTGATTCCGGGAGAATCAAAAATCAGGCTTCAGAGACGGTCTTGATTGTATTAAAATCAAACCCGGGCGCTTACCTTCCAATTTTTATGACACTGTCATAAAAATTGGAAGGTAGAGAAGCAAAGGAGGCCGTCAAAATGGCTGAAAAACCATCAATCACGGGTTTCTTCAAGAATTTCTTGGGTTTAAAAGGAAATCAACCCGAGATCCCGGCGAATACTCAGCCAGTTGCTCCCCCTGCCCCCATACCCGCACAAACCACCCCGCCGGTTCCGGTTAAAACCCGCACTCCCACCCAAAGCGAGGCTTATAAAAGCAGGAAGAAGGGTAGGAAATACCACAGAGAAAGTCGGCAGGATTTGAATAAGATTGAAGCTTGCATTAAATGCTCTGGAGAAGCCACCCCAGGGCAGTTAGCCGCCGAGCTTGAGGTAGCCCGTAGTTCCTTGGCCTATAACCTGAACCGGCTCTTGGCTGAGAAACGTATTGAACGCCTCGGCGCTGGCCCCCGCATCCGATACCGGGTTGCGCAAACTCATTCAAGGGAGTAACAGGGAAAGATTAATTTCCCATATAAAATTTGCTGATAATATAAACGCAAAGAAAAAAATCTAAAAATTTTAAAAAATCCTAACCTGGGAAAATTACTCAAGAAACCAAATGAAATCTCTACCCAATGAAGCCCTATTGCAAGAATTTAACCTTTGGTTAAATTCCGCTCACCTTCAAACGCTTCCTTTAACAAGAGGTAAAAAAGTGTACTTCCGAGGTGTAAACAACGCTACATATCCCTTGCTTCCCAAAATTGCTCGTCCGGAATACAACAAAGGCCTTAAAAGTGAAGGCAA
>Ga0206852_1022_pt1 | contig 56795 bp, 50 predicted proteins | sample Alteio_BWOrgCont_14_FD_152849 | JGI IMG/M metagenome (GOLD analysis project Ga0206852, IMG submission 152849) | Enriched cells from forest soil in Barre Woods Harvard Forest LTER site, Petersham, Massachusetts, United States -... | ecosystem: Environmental > Terrestrial > Soil > Temperate forest >... | reverse complement strand
AGCATTGATACCAGAGAAGGGAAAGCCCGGATACAAACTAAAATTACAAGGTGTGCGAGGACATTTGCTCTACTTTTCCGAACAACCTTTTCGCATGGGTCGTATGAATAATATCGCTTTTTATAAGCTATGGACTGAAGAGTTAAAGGCCAAGCCAAAGTTTAAAATAAAGGCTTATGTGGAAGGGACAAGTCGCTCTGTAACCCAAGACTATATTTTGCAACTTTCTAATCCCACCTATCGTGGAACTTTAGTGATGTTTGATGCGGAATTATTAACCAAAGTTGAAATCAAAAAGACCGTGCATCTCAGTGATGTCACTCTCTTAATGCAAGTTCCAGAATGCGCCAATTGCACAAATTTCCCATGCTTGGGCTGCTCGTAAACGCGCCTTCGCTTGGCTTATCCCGCGTATCGACGCAGGATATTTAATTGAGTTTCTAGCTCATCAATGTGGTCCAGTAAATCCAGGGCCAAGGCAATCCCCTGCATATTGAGTTCAAGATCGCGTTTGAAACTTAAGGCACGTTGAGCGCGTTTCAAGGAATATGAATCAAAGCTCCAATTTTCAGGGTTTGAGCCCTGAGGCACTAATAAACTAAATTCAACCATTTCGATGATCAAGGTGCTGTTGGCGTGTAAAGCATGCGCGAGCTCTTCAAGACTGAGGGCTTGATCTGCTTGTACTAATTCTCCTGAAATGGCATCAAAATTAGGCATAAAATCCCTTTTACAAATTTTCTCTGGGGTTGAAGGGCATTAACTCCGCCATTTTTTGATAAAGCGCGCGTTGCTCATCATTTTTAATGCTGGGAGTAATGATTTTTAACAAAACATATTGATCACCGGGAGGATTACCCGGCAATCCTCGGCCCTTTAAGCGTAATTTCTGTCCACTTTCGGCGCTCGCTGGAATTTTTAAATCCACTTTGCCGCCCAAGGTCGGTGTTGAAATGCTCGCGCCTAAGGCGGCTTCCCAGGGCGTGATGGGCAGGGTGAGATAAATGTCTTTGCCTTCAATATTAAATAAACGATCGGCTTTGAACGAAACTTCCAAATAAAGATCTCCGTGGGGTCCATTATTAAAACCCGGAGATCCTTGTCCACTTAAACGAATTTGTTGTCCACTCGTAATGCCTGCGGGAATTTTAACTTTAAGGTTGCGCGTTTTGGTTTGCAAGCGGCCTGTTTCGGGATTCACTTCTTGAACTTGTAAATTTAAATTACAGGTGGTGCCGTAATAAGCATCGGATAAGCTAATTTCAATTTTAGCTTGTTGATCCGATCCTTTTTCGGGGGCGTAAGCTCTTTGGCGCTGACCTTGCCAAGCTCTTTGTTGACCAAAGAGAGAGCTAAAAAAATCACTGAACTGAGAAGGATCAAAATCTGCCCCGCCTTGTTGTTGATATTCCCAGCCCGGTGGTGGGCTGAATTGTTCGCCTGGGTTGTAAGAGCCCATTTGATCATAAGCCGCTCGTTTTTTGCTGTCTTTTAAGACTTCATAGGCTTCACGCACTTCTTTGAATTTTTCTTCAGCTTGAGGTTCTTTGCTCACATCAGGATGATATTTGCGCGCTAATTTGCGATAGCTTTTTTTGATCTCGTCTTCAGAGGCGCTTTTTTCCACGCCCAAAACTTTATAATAATCTTTATATTCCATTAACTCATTACCGTGATGGGCATGGCTTCACCATAACCTTGTTGATCTAAGATAGCTTTAAGATGATCTGTTTCGTTCGTGTTATTTAAAGGACCGACACGAACGCGATACAGCGAAGCATCCGCACTAATGTGCACAGGTTTTGAAACCAAATGCTCTAAACGTGTTTGCAGTGCGAGTGCATTATTGCGCTGACTAAAGGCGCCTAATTGCAAGTAAATCGCTTTTTCAAAATTCGAATTTAATTTTTGGTTATAACTCGGGCTTTCATCCCACGGTGTGAGCGCTGTGACTTGAACTAAAGCGGTTCCCGTGTTGGTGTATTCTAATTTACGGGCCGCCGCATAAGAAAGATCAATAATGCGGGTGGAAACAAAAGGCCCGCGATCGTTGACTTTAACGACCACGGATTTGCCATTATTTAAATTCGTTACTTTAACAAAGCAGGGTATGGGCAAGGTTTTACTGGCGGCTGTCATCGCTAACATATCATAAGGTTCACGGCTGGAAGTGAGATGGCCATGGAATTTAGTGCCATACCAAGAAGCCGTTCCCTTTTGGTTATAGCCCTTTTCGCTGTTCATCACATAATAACGTTTGCCGAATACCGAATAAGAGGCGGGATTCCCATAAGGGCTGCGAGGTAGTTTTTCAGGGGTGGCATTAGGGATATGACTGACATCCACATTGCTCCCCGGAGGTCCATCTTGCAGCGAGCGATGCGAACTACAAGCCGCCAGCTGCAATAGGAGTATTAAAAGAATTATTTTCAATTTCATTGTTTAAATTATGTCCAAAAAACCTGCGATCAGTATATGTATTAATGCACCTAACGTCCAGCCGTGGGGATCGCATTTGGCATGAACGCCTTGATTGGGGTGCCCCTACAGCTGTTTGATGTGTTAGGATACCGCCCATGAACAATACCAGCCTTATTTATGGCCTACACGCCGCCACCGCCTTATTAGAAACTCATCCGGAACTCGTACGTTGTCTTTATTTGCAGGCCAATCGGCAGGATGAGCGAATCTCTCATTTGCTTCGCTTGGCAGAGCGGGCTCATATCCCGCATCAGCAAAAAACGCGTCTTGAATTAACTCAGCTGGTGCAGCAAGCGGAGCATCAGGGTGTGGTTGTGGAATGCAAAGAACAGCCGCAATATTCAGAGGCTGATTTACCGCAATTAATTGAGAAAGCAACCAAGCCTGATTTAATTTTGGTTTTAGATGGTGTGCAGGATCCACATAATTTGGGTGCTTGTTTGCGCAGTGCGAATGCCTTTGGAGTGTCTTTGGTAATTATTCCAAAAAATAATTCAGTGGGTTTAACACCGGTGGTGCGCAAAGTTGCTTGTGGCGCGGCTGAAATTACGCCTTTAATTGTTGTGACCAATCTTGCTCGCACCCTACGCTTCTTGCAAGAACAGGCTTATTGGTTAATAGGAACGGCGGCTGATGCGAAAAAATCACTCGGTGAAATGGATTTTAAAGGCAATGTGGTTTTAGTCATGGGCGGAGAGGCCGATGGTTTGCGCCACTTAACTCAAGAACATTGTGATTTTCTAGCGTCTATTCCTATGCAAGGCAGTGTCAGTAGTTTGAATGTGTCAGTCGCAACAGCAGTGTGTTTATATGAAGCGCAGCGTCAAAGATCTCTAGCCTAAGCCTCAGTCTCTTCTAATAGCTAAGTCATTCCATCATCACGTAAAATTTAACGAGTACGCATCCGAGCGCTGGGAGAGTGGTGTGACGCTGTTGTGTCCCTTGTTCTAGTTCTCGAAGAGGAGCCTGCTGTTCTTCTCGCTGTGACTGGAGAAACAGCGTTTGTCCCTGGGGTTATTGTTGTGCCTGGAGTTGCAGTGCTTGGAGTTATAGTGAAGGGGAATGTGCTTGGAGGAGAAATACCTGTTACCGTCGTTGCTCGATGCTCTCGTCGAGCACGAATCGCTGGTGGTGGCATTAACCTCGCCTGTGTCGTTGCTGATCCTGCTGTTGGTGGTGTGAGCTCTAATCTTGCGCTAGTCGTTACGGATCCTGTTGCTTGCACAGGGCCTGGATTGCTTCGTGCCGTGTCTGGGTTTCTTTCAGTGGCGGCCATTGCTGAAGTAGTGCTGTCACCTCGCCTGATAGGCGCCAGAAGTGCAGGGTATGTATCGTTAGGTGGAGCGCCTGGAGCGGCCTGTGATGCTCCCTCACGAATGGTCTCTAATTTACGAGGCAATATTGGAATGACGGCAGCACCTTCGTCTGGTGTTGGTTCGGGATTTACTTTTTCGCTTCTTCTACAGCAACAACAAAAAAATCTAGGGTTTATATAATAGGCGGCGTTTCGCATATTATTTAATTAAACTCAAAAACTCTGCCCGAGTTTTATCAGACTTTCTAAATTCACCCAGCATCATCGACGTGGTCATTGAAGAATTTTGTTTTTGTACGCCGCGCATCATCATGCAAAGATGTTTAGCTTCAACTACTACAGCCACTCCGCGAGAGCCTGTTATTTTTTCAATACAAGCCGCAATTTCTTGAGTGAGTCGTTCTTGAATTTGAAAGCGTCGTGCAAAATAATCAACGATGCGCGCGAGTTTTGATAAGCCTAAAACTTTACCATTGGGTAAATAAGCAACATGGCATTTTCCGATGAAGGGTAATAGGTGATGTTCGCAAAGAGAGTAGAGCTCTATATCTTTCACAATCACCATTTCATCCATGTCTGAATCAAATAAGGCGCCATTAATAATGTCGTCAAGATCTAGGCGATAACCACCTGTTAAATATTCTAAAGCTTTGCGGGCGCGCATGGGGGTGTCGCGCATGCCAGGACGCGTGGGGTCATCGCCCAAATCGCGAATCATATTGGCTAAGTTTTCTTCAAATTTTTCGTGTGTTGACATGATGAGGCTCCTATTAACCCGGTATTAACCTGGAGGCCAATGCATAGTTCGGCCACCTAATAAGTGGGCATGTATATGATAGACGCTTTGTCCGCCTTCTGCATTGCAGTTAAGCACTAAACGATAGCCTGAATTTGCAATGCCCGCTTCTTGAGCCAGTTTTTTAGCAACCAAGCTTATTTGACCGATTAAGTCGGCCTCAGACTCTTCAAGTTCATTGAGAGTGGCGATATGTTTTTTGGGCACAATCAATAAATGGGTAGGGGCCTGGGGATTGGTATCGGCAAATGCCGCTACTCTCTCATCTTCGTAGACTAGAGTGCTTGGGATTTCCCCTTTGATGATTTTACAGAAAATGCAGTCCATTCAAGGCCTCATTAGGTCGATTTTAAGAAAGGCAATACTACCCTATTTATCGGCTCTGTCCTATACTCTGCCATCGCCCCTGCGCCAGTTTAATGGAGTCCATAATGAATATTGATCAATCCGCTTATCTTGAAGCCATGGGCATAAGCACTTGGCAGCGTCGCAAAATGCTCTCAGTGGAGACTTTGCGTTATTATGCGCTTACAGATGCTAAAGGTGAATTAGTGGCTTATCTTGTCACTGAAGCTCATTCAACAGAAGAAGAGGCTTTATTAATCAATATAGTCAAAGCGCTGGAGGCTCAGTTAGCGTTAATAACACCCTCAGAAATGAACAATGAAAACCTAACGCAGCTGGTGTTCGGTAGCGCTTTGGATAAAATTTTGGAGGCTACAAAGAGCCGAATAGTGTTATTCAGTTTGAGTGAAATGCTGGCCAATCCTGCTCTTAAAAAAGAAGTCTGGTTAAAATTAAAATCTTTCAGAGGATGGTGAATTGAAAGAAATGCCTTATCAGCTTCGTCCTCTTAGAGTAGAAGATTTGCTTGCAGTGACTCAGATTTCCACAGCCGGCGGCTATTCAAATTGGAATGAAGTGACTTTTGAAAGTTGTTTTAAAGAAAATTATAGGGCTTGGGTTTTAGTGAATGATGAAGAAATCATGGGTTTTTTAGTATTTTTAATGAATCTGGATGAGATAGAAATACTGAATATTGGGGTTCTTGCTAAGGATCAGCGAAAGGGATTGGCCGCCTATTTAATAAAACAATTGCTCGAATTTTCCGCTGAAAATAAAATGAAACAGATTTTTTTAGAGGTCAATCAATCCAATTTGCCAGCCATTCAATTATATGGAAAACAAGGATTTCAACAGGTGGGTTATCGTAAAAATTATTATTCCAAAGAAGATGCTTTAGTTTTAAGCAGGAACTTGGCATGAATGAGCTTATAAACAGCGCTTTCAAAGCGCCTCGAATCTTGCGAAATGCTAATCTACAAACAGCTTTAGCGGTTTTAGGTCGGTATCGATTCAAGGCTGCCATTTATTGGGAAGAATTAGCACTGCCCGATGGAGATTTTGTTGATTTAGTTTGGCTGGGTAATCAAGTGGAAGGCCCAATTGCTATTTTAATCCCCGGCCTTGAAGGGGGTTTGCATGCGCCTTATATTGCTTCTTTAGTCGATCCTTTGTTGGCTGAATCTTGGCGTGTGGTTGTGGTGCATTTCCGCAGTTGCAGTGGACGTATTAATAGCTTGCCGCGTGGATACAGTGCAAATGACAGCGATGATCTGGAACTTATCGTCGCCAGTTTAAGAATGCAAAATCCTGGTATCACGATGGTGGCTATTGGTTTTTCACTGGGTGCCAGTATTTTATTGAAAATGTTAGAAGGGCATTCGGATTTAAAATTCCCTAATGATTATATTACAGCGGCCGTTGGGGTTTCTGTGCCCTATGATTTGGGTTTAACCGTAGATTATATTCCCGCTTTTTATCAAGGGTGGATGTTGCGTTCGATGAAGGCTAAAGTGAAGCAAAAAATGGATGCGGGTTTTGATCTTCCGATTTCACTAGAACAACTTAAGGCCATTAAAACGCTGCGAGAATTTGATACGCTCATCACAGCACCTTTGCATGAATTCCCAACGGTGGATGCGTATTATGAGGGCAGCAGTTGCGGCAAAGATTTAGACAAAATTAAAAGTGATACTTTATTGATTCATGCATTGGATGATCCCTTGGTTCCCAAAAGTTGCATACCTACCTCCGAATCACTGGGTGAGCGCACACGCTTGGAATTAAGCCCGAATGGCGGCCATTTGGGTTTTCTATCCAGCCATTTTCCCTGGTGTTGGAGGCGCTGGCTGACGCAGCGGATTGTGGAGTTTGTTCGACCTTATATTGGAGATAATGAATGAAAAAACAAGACAATAATTACCCATTTTTATTGCGTAAACTCACTGAAAAAGAAGGTGGTGGTTTCTTAATTGAATTTCCCGATTTGCCAGGTTGCATCTCAGACGGTAATACGTCTGAAGAAGCTATTGAAAACGGGAGGGATGCTGTTAAGTGTTGGCTTGAAGCGGCGCATGCATAACATCCTCCAAATAGTCATCACTTCCTTTTCTTTCCTGGCTAAATATGGCAAGCTTCCTGCTCTTTGAAAATAGGGAGTTGTTATGCGTAATCGTTTGCTTTGGATTTCATTATTATTACTACCAGTTTTAGCTCAGGCTAATATACCTCCTTTAACTCAAGATCCTGCGATGGCTCCGGGTGCTAATAGTGCGATAGCCACGATGACGGCGCCTCCTGCGACCCAAGTTTTCCAATCGGTAGATGATGTGGTGACACCTCCGCCCCCTCCTGCACCTGCTGCTAAAACAAAGACGACTAATACTGCGCAAGCACAACAAACAGCGATGAGCCAAGATTTGCAAGATTTGCAAGCTCGTTGGGCGCAATTCATGCAATCTTATCTATTGGCGCAGCAAGAGGGTAAACAAGAATTGGCACTCTTAGAGCAAAAATCGATGGCTTTGCAGGCTGAAATCGAGCAGTTGTTGACGGTTATAAAAACAGTGAGTCAGCAAGTTGATCAATTAAAAATGCAATCCTTGGTTAATCAAAAGCAATTGAATCAATTATCCGCACGTTCGTTTATGCAGACGGCGATGGGAGATGCTTCTACTTTTTTGAACAGTTACAATAATATCCTCTTGATATTGATTGTGTTTATTTTATTGATGTCTTGGTGGTTGTTGCGCCGTTTACATAAACAACGTGCTAAGTCAAAAGCTATGCACCATGCTCATGATGATGAGGACGATACTAAGAATGAGTATGATTTCATGGGCAGTTCAGAGGGTATTCCAGCGCAATTGGATTTAGCCCGAGCCTATATCGCCATGGAAAATTATAAAGCCGCAGAAGCCGTGATAGCTCAAGTTTTAGCGAAGGGTGATGCTGATCAACAGCAACAGGCGAAAGATCTATTGGCTAAGATTCAGCCGTAGGGGCGACCCTCGCGGTCGCCCTTCATGGTGTCAGACCAGCCTGGTCTGACACTTTGGGTTTTATTATGCTCAAATCTACCTTTTTTAATCGCAATCCTCAGCAAGTGGCTCAAGATTTGCTGGGTAAGATAATCCGCGTCAAACATGGCGCATTGCTTTTATCCGCTCAAATTATAGAAACAGAGGCCTATGATCTTGAAGATAAAGCCAGTCATGCTTCCTTAGGTTATACCGAAAAACGTAAAGCGCTTTTTATGCCGGCTGGTACAATTTATATGTATTACTCGCGAGGCGGGGATTCGCTCAATATCAGTTGCAAAGGCAAGGGAAGCGCTGTGTTAATCAAATCTGCTTTTCCCTACGTAGAAAAGTCTTCTAAGATTTTAGCTAAAATGCAGTCTTTAAATCCAAAGCTTAATTCCAAGCTAGCTCGAGAAATCCACGAACTTTGTTGTGGGCAAACTTTATTATGTCGCTCTTTGGGGCTGAAAGTTCCAGACTGGGATCAGAAGAACTTTATTAAAGATAAATTTTATATAGAAGACGTGGGCTATCAGCCTAAAAAAATTATCCAAACTAAACGCCTGGGAATCCCTGCTGGGCGTGACGAGCATTTACTGTATCGTTTTATTGATTTTGATTATGCGCAGTATTGTACTGATAATCCTTTGACTAAAAGAAAATACCTAGAATCTAGGGATTATTTTTTATAGTGTCAGACCAGGCTGGTCTGACACTTTGTACGGTTCACGCTGGTTTTATAAAGATGCCTTGGCCAATTCTTCCAACACCACCCGCAAAAAGCGAGCGGCTTCACCACCGGTGATGGCGCGATGATCGATGCTTAATGACAGCGGTAAACGTCGGTGAATTTCCATTTGTCCATTATTGGCGACCACATCATCGTGTAGTTTACCGACACCTATGATAGCGACCATGGGAGGGGATACAATGGGATTCGCGTAGCGGCCTGCGACTGTTCCGAAATTTGATAAGATAATGGTCGCATTTTTTAATTCATCGGGACTAAAACTTCGATCTTGCGCTTGTTGTTTGAAGCGATTGATGGTGGCTCTTAGGGTTGCATCATCTTGATGGTCGACATCATAGATGACTGGCACATATAAACCATGTGGTGTATCAACGGCGATACCTAAATTAATCTCGGAATTCAAACGAAAGCTTAAGTTTTTTCCGTCAAAGGTCGAATTCAGCATGGGCTCTGTATTACAGGCTTTAGCAATCGCGCGAATGATGCGCAGAGTGATATCATTTTGCCCCGTCCATGCGTGCAAATCAGCATCGTCGACTAAGGTCACGGGAACGACTTCACGATGAGAAAGGCTCATCGCATTGGCCATCGCGCGACGTGCCTGGCTCAAAGGGCTGCCTTCGGTAGTATTGGGAGAGTCTGTATTGGAAGTGTTTGCAGCGCTTTGAGTTTCAGCCGCTTTTTTAACATCGTCCAGGCTGATCATGCCATTGCGGCCTGTGGCTTGAATTTCAGCTAAATCAATGTTTAATCGTTTGGCTAGTGCGCGTACAGCGGGTGTAACGTGTAGGCCGCTTCGAGCCGCCGTAGAAGCGCTTACGCCCGTAGCGGCTTCTTTAATAATCTCATTACTGGTTGGAATATTGCCGACCACGGTACCGCTATCGGCTCTTTCGGTTTCTTCAGCATTTGCAGGTTCGCCCTCATAACCCACCAAAGGATCGTCGGTATTAATACGATCACCTTGAGCGCCATAGAGTTTAATAATTTTGCCTGTGTAGGGAGAGGGTACATCCACCAAAGCTTTAGCGGTTTCCATAGCGACGATAGGTTGATCCAATGTGACTTCATCACCTTCTTTCACATACCATTCGCGAATTTCAGCATCCGGTAAACCTTCGCCTAAATCGGGTAATCTAAATATTTTCATTGATACTCCATTAATTCTACAGCAGCTTCAACAATGCGTTCTGTGCTGGGTATATAGTATTTTTCTAATTTGAGATAAGGCATGACGGTGTCAAAGCCTGTCACTCGCTTAATCGGGGCAGCGAGAGACGTTAAAGCATATTCCGCTAATTGCGCGGCAATTTCAGCGCCCACCCCGCAAGTGCGAGCGGCTTCATGCACAATTAAACAACGTCCCGTTTTTTCTACGGAATTGATAATGGTCACGATATCCAGCGGTTTAATGGTGGCAAGATCAATCACTTCCACGCGAATGCCTTGTTTCAGCAACTCAGCCGCGGCTAATAGACTTTCGTTCGTGGAAGCGCCCCAAGTCACCAGCGTAATATCACTGCCTTCGCGCAAAATAAAACACTGATCTAAAGGAAGTGCTTCACCATTGTCAGGCACTTCTTGTTTATGTAAACGATAAATGCGTTTAGGTTCTAAAAACAGCACGGGATCGGGATTGCGAATCGCAGCCAGTAATAAACCATAAGCGCGTGCGGGTGAAGAAGGAATCACGACGCGCAAACCCGGCACATGAGCAAACAAAGCTTCGGTGCTTTCAGAATGATGTTCAGGCGCATGAATGCCGCCACCAAAAGGCGCGCGATAAACCAGTGGGCAGCTTAAACGTCCGCGAGTGCGATTACGCATGCGGGCTGCATGGCTGATCATGTGATCAAAAGCGGAATAAATAAAGCCCATAAATTGAAATTCAGCTACAGGCTTTAAGCCCTGTGTTGCCATACCGATGCTGATTCCAGCAATCATGGATTCTGCGAGCGGTGTGTCTAAGACACGTTCTGGCCCAAATTTTTCGAGCAAGCCCACCGTGGTTCTAAAAACGCCGCCATTAACGGCAATATCCTGTCCTAAGACCACCACGTTTTCATCGTGTGCCATTTCATAAGCAAGGGCTTGGGTAACGGCTTCGGCTAAAGTAATTTCACTCATTTCATCCCTTCTAAGATGTCGTATTGCTCTTGCAGTGCATCCGGCAATGTTTCGTATAAATAATCGAGCATGGAGGTGGGCTTTTGTAAGGCTATGGCTTGATATTCTGCGACGGTCGCTTCAATCTGAGTTGAGCATTCTTTTTGTAAGGCAAATTCTTTCTCTTTATCCCACAAGCCCTTTGCGTGTAAATAATTTCGTAAGCGTGCAATAGGTTCGATGCCCCACGCTTTTTCAAGAGCCAGCTTATCTCCGTAACGAGTCGCATCATCCGCTGTTGTATGATCACACAAACGGTAGCTGACAGCTTCAATAAGCGTTGCTCCTCCGCCGGTGCGTGCTTTAGTCAGTGCATCACTCACCAAGGCACGTACAGCCACAACATCGTTGCCATCCACTTGTATGCCTTCAATACCCGCGGCTATCGCTTTTTGCGCGAAAGTGGGTGTGATGGTTTGCACATGATTGGGGGCTGAAATAGCCCATTGATTATTGTTGATGACTATAACAAGGGGTAAGTGCCAAACACCGCTTATATTCATCGCCTCAAAGAAATCACCTTTGGAAGTGCCTCCATCGCCACACATAGTGGCCACAGCACGTGCTTGTTTGCGCAATTTAATAGCATAGGCAACGCCCGCTGCATGCAAAAGTTGAGTGGCAATCGGCACACAGAGAGGTAAATCTTCGCGACTGGCATTAAAGTCAGAGCCGCGTTCATCGCCACCCCAGTAGCTTAAAATCTTGGAGGGCGTGATCCCGCGCTGAAATAAGACGCCTTGATCTCGATAGTAGGGGCAATACACATCATCCGTTTGCATTGCAGCGCCCACGCCGACCATGATGGCTTCCTGGCCCAGGGATGAGGGAAAGGTCCCCATTTTGCCCGTGCGTTGTAGATTGACAGCCTTCGTATCAAAGCTGCGTAGAAAGCTCATGGCTTTATAAAGTTCAATCAGGCTCTTGGGATCTTGGGCAAATTCGGGTAGAGTTTGCGTCGCCTCTGCAGATTCATTGATAAATTGAAGTTTTTTGATGTCAAAGTGGGCTGCAAGCGAACTTTGATAATGAGGATTAAGAGCACCTCTTTCCATGATAAATATGACCCCTTTAAAAAAGGGGGTTATATTAACAAGCTTTGCTTAAAGATGTAAGATCTACAAGCATTCGAGGTGAATGCTTGGTGTCCGTATGTTGGGGCCGTAGAGACAATTCACGAATTGTCTCTTTTCTCCTGAAAGGAGAAAAAGGCCGCTTCGTTGCCTCAAGATCTCGTTACAGGAAAGAGAGGCAATATAGAAGCGTGGTGTCAGGCTGCATCAGCCTGACACCGCACCAATGGATTGCCTACGAAGACAGAGGCCATTTCGTCCCAGGCGGGGGATTGCTGTCATCAGCAATCCCCCAAGGAGCTCTATTTTGTCGAAAATTGCATTCCCCAAGCTCATTGCTCATCGAGGTGCTAGTACCTATGCGCCTGAAAATACTTTGGCTTCTTTGCGTAAAGCGGCTGAATTAGGGGTGAGTTGGGTTGAGTGCGATGTGGCTTTAAGTGCTTGTGGGCAGACTGTCATCATGCATGATTCGAGCTTAAACCGAACAACGAATGGAAAGGGTGAGGTGGCTAAAACTTCGTATGAGCTGATCAGTCAGTTGGATGCGGGTGGATGGTTTGCCCCAGAATTTAAAGACGAGCGTGTGCCAACCTTGGATCAATGGTTAAGTTGCACGGCGGCCTTGGATTTAGGTCTTAATTTGGAGCTGAAGGGCATACCCAGTCAAGCCGATCAATTAATGGAAAAAGTCTTGGCCAGTTTAAAGCTTCATTGGTCGGAAGATTATGCCAATTTATGTGTTTCTAGTTTTTCATTGGAAAATTTAGAGGCGGCTCGCCGCGCGGATGCGAAATTACCCTTGGGTTTGTTGAGTAAGGCTTGGTCTGAAGAATACGGCGAGTTGTTGGATTCATTGAGCTGTACCTCGATTAATTTAGCGCATCAATCCTTGGATGAGCGTGTAATGCGACAAATAGCGGCGCATAATGTCGCGGTTCTTGCCTATACCGTTGATGATAAAAAGCTGGCGGAGCATTTGTTTGAATTGGGTGTGTGTGGTGTGTTTACGAATGATCCTTGTTTATTAAAAGAGGGTGGTTAAAGAGGGTGCTGAAGAGGGTATAGCTCATGAAATGGATTATCTTAGCCTTATTTGTTTTTAGTGCGATTTACATGCAGCGTCGCGGTAAAGTTCGGGTGGGATTTATGCGCCAATTATCGGATCATTCCACTTTTATGGGGCCTATTAATCTGTTCATGTATTTCTTTTCTAAAGTTCCTTTAACGCCTTATCTTTCTACGGATGAATTTCCTGAGCTGCAAAAACTGAAAGACAATTGGAATATTATTGCCGAAGAATCTTTAAAAATGCAGGCGGCGGGCCATATTAAGCAATCCATGAAAAAAGATGATGCGGGCTTTAATTCATTTTTTAAAACGGGTTGGAAGCGTTTTTATTTGAAATGGTATAACACGAGTCATCCTTCTGCGGCTGAGCTATGTCCGGTGACGACTCAACTCTTGAATGAAATACCTTCAGTAAAAGCCGCCATGTTCGCCGAATTACCGCCTGAAGGACGTCTTGTGAGGCATCGAGATCCTTATGCGGGATCCTTGCGTTATCATTTGGGCTTGGTAACGCCTAATGATGATGATTGCTATATTGATGTCGATGGTGAGCGCTACAGTTGGCGTGATGGTGAGGCGGTGTTGTTTGATGAAACCTATCTTCACTATGCTGAAAATAAAACCACTGAAAATCGTATTATTTTATTTTGTGATATCGAGCGCCCCATGCGTTATCGATGGGCGCAAAAGGTGAATGACTGGATTGGCAGGCATTTGGTTGCGGCCGCGAGCTCTCCCAACACCGATGCCGATAAAACAGGTTTTATCAATAAAGCCTTTAAATACATTTATGCGGTGCGCCCCTATATTAAGCGTTTTAAGAAGTGGAATCGAAAGTTATATTATGTGGCCAAATTTATTTTATTCGCCGCTTTGTTGGTGTTGATTTTTCACCTTTATTAGTCGTAGTAGGGGCCGCCGGATTTAAAATATGAATACACCTGAAATTTATCTTAAAGAAGCGCTGTTACAAGCCAAAGCTTATCGCGGTTTTTGTGCGCCCAATCCGGCTGTGGGCGCTGTCATTGTTAAAAACAATCAAATTATCGCAAAAGGCGCGCACAAAGCGGCAGGTCTTCCGCATGCAGAAATTGAGGCATTAAAGCACTGTGAGGCGCAAGGCGCCGCACTCTATGTTAGTTTAGAGCCTTGCAATCATCAGGGGCGTACGCCCGCTTGCACTCAAGCCATTATCGAGAGTGGCATTGCTGAAGTTTATTTTGCCTATCGCGATCCTAATCCTACAGTAAAAGGTGGGGGCGCTGATTATCTAAATGAGCAGGGTGTTAAAGCGCAGTATATTTCAATGCCAGAAGCGGATGAATTCTATCAAAGTTATGATCATTGGTTAAAAACACAACGGCCTTATGTGGCAGCTAAATTAGCCTTCAGTTTAGATGGAAAAATAGCCTCAAAAGAGAGCTCTCCTGTTGCGATCACAGGTCCAGAAGCGCAGCTGTATACACACCAAAAGCGTCGTCAAAGTGATGCCATTTTGACTAGTGTACGAACAATCATCCATGACAATCCCGCTCTCAATGTGCGTTTAGACAATGAAGTGATTGCAAAATCTTTGTATATCATTGACCGCATAGCGGCATTGCCTTTAAATGCCGCTGTTTTTAAAACAGCCGCTTCCATCACTGTTTTTCACGGGGTTGAAGCGGATGAAGCGAAAATAAAAGCCTTGTTAGAAAAAGGGGTCAGATGTTTTGAAATAAAAACAAATGCTCGCGGTTTAGATGAGTTGGCCATGATTCAACAGATAGGCCAAGAAGGCGTTCATGATCTTTGGATAGAAGCCGGCGGCCGTTGCTTCGAATCTTTTTATAGCGCGGGTTTGATTCATCGGGTTTTATTTTATATAGCACCTAAAAGCTTGGGTGTTGATGCTTTGCCAGCCTTTCAGAGGGCGCATGATTTTTCCGAGGATGCAAAGAAGTTAAAGTGGCACTCCCTGGGTCAGGATTTAATTTTAGAGATGGAGATGAATACATTATGAAGTGGATTATTATGGCGCTTTTTATTTTAAGCGCCGCTTATGTTCAATTTCGTGGAAAAGTGCGTTTCAAAAAGTTTCACCGTTTGGTGGATTACACCCTGCTATCGGCGCCCATTAATGTATTTATGTATGTTTTTTCCAAGGTGCCCAACACACCTTATTTATCGACGGATGATTTTCCTGAGCTTAAGAAATTACAAGAAAATTGGCGCCTCATTGCGAATGAAGCGATGCAATTGCATGATAGCGGCGAAATCAAGGCTTCAGCTAAGTACGATGATTTAGGTTTTAAAACTTTCTTTAGAAGAGGTTGGAAACGTTTTTATTTAAAATGGTATGACAGCAGCCATCCTTCCGCCAAAGACTTATGTCCTGCTACGACGCAATTATTAAATGAAATTCCCAGCGTAAAAGCCGCTATGTTTGCAGAACTTCCGCCGGGGGGGCGTTTGGGTTTGCATCGCGATCCTTATGCAGGTTCCCTGCGTTATCATTTAGGTTTGGTCACGCCGAACGATGATGAATGTTATATTTTAGTGGATGGAGAAAAATACAGCTGGCGTGATGGCGAGAGTGTGGTTTTCGATGAAACCTACCTCCATACAGCTGAAAATAAAACAGATAAAAATCGTATTATTTTATTTTGTGATGTTGAGCGCCCCATGCGTTTTCGATGGGCCCAAAGAGTCAATTATTGGATTGGCCGATATCTGGTCTCAGCCGCAAGCGCCCCCAATTCAGAAGCAGATAAAACAGGGGTCTTAAATCGTTTATTTAAATACTGGGGTTATCTGCACGAGGCCGGCAGGCGCCTTAAAGCCTGGAATTCACGTGTTTACTATGCTGTTAAATGGACGCTGTTTGCGATCCTTATTATTTTGATTTTTCACCTATATTAGCGTAGGGGAGTCGGATTTAAAATTGGTCGAATCCTCCCTCTTGATTAAACCGAGATCTCGCTATTGGGTAGAGACAATTCATGAATTGTCTCTCTCGTTCCAGGATAGAGAGACAATTCATGAATTGTCTCTACCCGATAGCAAGATCCCGTTACGCTGAATTGGGGAAAAGTCTTGACTATTCGCCAATCCACTACAGAAAAGTCGGACGAAGTTTAAGTTCCAGTTTTGACAAAGTCCCTTCAAGTTGCTAAATTGTCGCCTCCTTCAGGGCGGGGCGTAATTCCCCACCGGCGGTAAGTTGCATTCCAACAAGCCCGCGAGCGCTTTCGTAAGAAAGGTCAGCAGATCTAGTGTGAATCTAGAGCCGACGGTCATAGTCCGGATGAAAGAGGGAGGTTTTCTTGGGATAAGTTCCATTATTCCTGGTCGGTCATTTTTCAATGACTTTAAAATCTCGCGCCCCGATTAATATAAAGGGGGGCAATCTATGTTTAGCGGTATCGTCGATCATTGTGGTGAAGTTTTAAAAATCACCCGTTTCCAAGACTCTATAAGCCTTGAAATATCCACTCGATTTGAAAATTTGAGCTTAGGTGAAAGTATTGCTGTCGATGGGGTTTGTCTCACGGTAACGGCTATTCATCCGGCTTCCTTTTGTTGTGATCTTTCTTCTGAAACTCTGAATCTCACGCATTTAAAACATCTTAAAGAACATCAAGCGCTCAACTTAGAGCGCTCTTTGCGACTGAATGATTTTGTGGGTGGGCATTTTGTGAATGGGCATGTGGATCAATCCGCTACGCTCGCTTCGATCCGGCAGGAGGGTGATTATCGGGAATTCTCGATTACAGGCATAAAGCCTGAGTTTTCGGTCTATTTAATTCAGAAAGGCAGTATTAGCGTTAATGGCGTGAGCTTAACCATTAATGAAGTGACTGATGAAGGTTTTAAGCTGATGTTAATCCCACATACTCTAGAGCGAACGAATTTAGGCTATTTAAAAGCGAATGATTCGGTCAATCTTGAGTTCGATATATTCAGTAAAACAATTTTTAAACAAGTATCCTATCTTATGAGGCATCAACATGAAGCACAATAACTCAAGCGATCATTTCAATAAGGTGGAAGCCGCCATCGAGGCCATTCGTTTAGGGAGGATGGTTATTCTGGTCGATGATGAAAGCCGTGAAAACGAAGGTGATTTAATACTAGCCGCTGAAAAAGTGACGCCAGAAGCTATTAATTTCATGAGTCGCTATGCGCGAGGTTTGATTTGTATGCCCATGGTGGCCGCCGATTTTGAACGTTTAAATATTCCTTTGATGGTGAGCCATAATCGTAATAAATACGCGACAGCTTTTGGCATTTCTATAGGGGCTGCCAAGGGTATGAGTACGGGCATTTCAGCCGCCGATCGCGCTAAAACCATAGCGGTTGCTGCTGATCCTGAAAGCACGGCGGATGATTTAATCATGCCCGGTCATGTTTTTCCTTTGCGCGCCCAAGAAAATGGCGTCTTAATGCGCCGAGGACACACGGAAGGTAGCGTGGATTTAGCCCGTCTCGCGGGATTAAGGCCTGCCGCTGTGGTGTGTGAAGTCATGAATGACAATGGCACCATGGCGCGCCGCCCTGAGCTGGAGAAATTTGCTGAAGAGCATCAATTACTTTTGATCAGTGTTGAAGAGCTCGTGCAATATCGTTTAGCAAAAGAAGAAAATATTCAGGTCGAGCCCGTGACACCTTCTTTGGGAGGCTTAGTGACCGAGTGCGCCAGTGCTGCCATCACTTTGGAAACCCCCGGCAATTTCACGATTAAAATCTTTGAAAGCGACGATGCTTTGGAACACGTGGCCTTAATCAGTGGTGAGCTTGAAACAGCTAAGCCCATCTGTGTTCGATTGCATTCTGAATGCTTTACCGGCGATGTTTTGCACTCAACGCGTTGCGACTGCGGCTTACAATTGGCGGCTGCATTAGAAACCATAGCACGTGAGGGTGGGGTGCTTTTATACTTGCGTCAAGAAGGGCGGGGCATAGGTTTGGCGAATAAAATTAAAGCCTATGCCTTGCAGGATCAGGGTTTAGATACTGTTGAAGCTAATCACAAATTAGGCTTTGAGGCTGATCACCGTGATTATGCTTTGGCCGCAGAAATACTGAAGAAGCTTGGTGTGAAAGAGGCGCGTTTATTGACCAATAATCCTTCTAAAGTGAGTGGGCTCGAAGAATGTGGTATTAAGATAAGCAGTCGTGAACCCTTGGAAATTCATCCTATCTCCAGCAATTTAAAGTACTTGAAAACTAAGCGCGATAAATTGGGACATTGGTTAAATATTAAGTAAATAAAAGGAAAACTATATGAGCCCCATCGCTATCATCGTCAGCCGTTTTAATTCAGAAATAACCCAGCGTTTAAGTGAAGGTGCCTTAGCTCGTTTTAAAGAATTAAAACCCGAATTAGCCGCTCCCCCCGTTTATTGGGTGCCGGGTGCTGTGGAAATACCTTTAATTGCAGAGCGCTTAGCTGGGAGTGGGCAGTATGCCGCCATTATTTGCTTAGGGGCCGTGATTCGTGGCGAAACGACTCATTATGATTATGTCTGTCAACAAGTTAGCTATGGTTGTCAGCGCGTTGCTTTAGACCATAAACTGCCCGTCATTTTTGGGGTTCTGACCACTGAAGATGAAGAGCAAGCCCTAGCTCGTACAGGCGGCGCTCACGGTCACAAAGGCCGAGATGCTGTGGATGCGGCTTTTGAGATGATTGAGTTGTGTTCTACGATAGAGGCCAACCTACGATAGTTACTCCCCATCGTAGGTTGGGCTGAGTCTTCGAAGCCCAACAATCAGCTGCGCAGCCATCTCTCCCGTTGTCCTCAGCGGGAACGCGGAAACTTGATTATTCTCCAAGAATCCTTATATTACCCCCCAGAGCAAAAATCCAGAGTGTAATAAGGAGCCCACATGCCAGATAAAGATTTTGAAAATGAAGACGCATTATCCCCCACTGGGGCTGATAAATGGAAGAAAATGGCTGAAGAGCCTGAAGCAGAAGCAATCGATGCCGCTTTAGATTATCCCTCGCATGAGCAGCTTGAAAAGCAGTTGGATGCCGCAGAGACCCAATTGAGTGAGTGTAAGGATCAGTTATTACGCGCTCGGGCTGAAGTGGAGAATGTGCAGCGTCGCTCGGAAAGAGAAATCAGCAATGCGTTTAAATACAGCAGCAGTAAGTTATTGGGTGATTTGTTGCCCATAGTGGATAGTTTGGTGCGTGGTTTGGAAGGTTCGGCTGCGACTGAAGACCCTCATGTAAAAAATATCCGTCATGGCATTCAGCTGACTCTGGAACTTTTGGAGAAAACCCTGGATAAGTATGGGGTTCAAGCTATTAATCCCGAGCCTGGTGAGACTTTTAATCCCGAGCGGCATGAGGCTATGAGCGCTATTCCTGGTTCTGGCTTTCCGCCCAATTCCGTAGTGCAGGTTTTGCAGAAGGGTTATCAGCTGCATGATCGAGTGTTGAGAGCTGCTATGGTGATGGTTTCGGCGTAGGTTGGGGCTATCAAACTGGCGTTAGAATCCCCCATCTAAATTATAGATTTTACCCTTCGACTCAGTTAAAGTAGTGCGTTTGAAAACGCCGCCTTAGGCGGCGACTATTTAACCTAATTAAAGAGTACCAGCCTATGTTAAAGACGCTACGTGGATATTTCTCGAACGATATTTCAATTGATTTAGGGACAGCCAATACCTTGGTTTGTGTGGATGTGGGTGATGGGCAATTTGAGATTAAAGTGAATGAGCCTACGGTAGTGGCTATTTACAAAGATCCCAATATGGGTGGCCAAGGTCGCGTTGTGGCAGTGGGCACGGAAGCTAAGCGTATGTTGGGTCGTACGCCCGCTAATATTGAAGTGATCCGTCCTTTAAAAGACGGCGTTATTGCTGATTTCCATGTAACTGAAAAAATGCTGCAACACTTCATTGCTAAAGTGCATCAAAATCGATTTTTACGTCCTAGCCCCCGTGTCTTGGTGTGTGTGCCTTCAGGCGCTACCCAAGTTGAGCGTCGTGCTATTAAAGAATCTGCTTTAAGTGCCGGCGCGCGCGAAGTGTATTTGATTGATGAACCCATGGCCGCGGCCATTGGTGCCGGTTTGCCGATTGAACAAGCAACAGGTTCCATGGTTGTGGATATCGGTGGTGGTACTACTGAAGTTGCTATTATTTCTTTAAGCGGCATTGTGTATGCCGAATCTGTACGTATCGGTGGAGATCGTTTTGATGAAGCGATTATTAACTATGTACGTCGTAATTACGGTACTTTAATCGGTGAAAGCACCGCTGAACGTATTAAACAACATATTGGTACAGCTTTCCCACGCAATGAAGTGATCGAATTGGAAGTGCGCGGACGCAATCTAGCTGAAGGCATACCTCGCAGTCTCACCATCAACACCAATGAAATCTTGGAAGCTTTGCAAGAACCCCTGTCCGGTATTGTGGGTGCAGTGCGTGCGGCTCTCGAGCAAACACCTCCTGAATTAGCCGCCGATATCGCAGAAAGAGGTATGGTGTTAACCGGTGGTGGTGCGCTATTAAAAGACTTAGATCGTTTGTTAATGGAAGAAACAGGTTTGCCCGTGATAGTCGCCGAAGATCCTCTGACTTGTGTGGCGCGTGGAGGCGGTCGTGCTTTAGGCCTCATGAAAATATTGGGGGATAGCTTTTTATCCAAGGAATAAAGGGTGATTCGGTTGCGGGATAGGAAGATCCCGTTACAGAAAAGAAGGGAGTTTCGCTATTAAACCCATTTTTAAACAAGGACCATTATTGGGTTTAAGAGTATCCCTCTTGTTAATACTCAGCTCAGCCTTATTCTTTTGTGAGCTTCACTCAGATTCTTGCCATTATTTTAGAGCAAAACTTTCAGTTCTAGCCTTACCCGTTCAGAAATTAGTGGATGCACCTATTCGTCTTGTGAGCTGGGTCAGTGATACTGTGGTGACTCAGCGTTATTTATTATCAGAAAATGCGCGCTTACGAGCGGATGCCTTAATGGCAGAGGCGAAGTTACAACGGCTCTTAGCGCTTCAGCGTGAAAATGAACAATTAAGACAGCTTTTAAATTCTTCTTCTCAATTGGACACCAAAACAGTCGTGGCTCAATTACTGGCCATTGACTTAGATCCTTCGTTGCAGCAAGTCATTATTGATAAAGGAACTCAACACGCCATTTATGAAGGGCAGCCCGTCTTGGATTCTTATGGTGTGATGGGGCAAGTTATTTCAGTGGGTCCTTATACCAGTCGTGTACTTTTAATTTCAGATACGCGAAGCGCCGTTCCCGTGCAAGACAGTCGCAGTGGGGTGCGTGCCATTGCAGTGGGTTTAGGCAGCAATCAACAATTATCCTTGATTCATATTCCCGACACAGCCGATATACAAGAGGGAGATATTTTTGTGAGTTCAGGCTTAGGTCAGCGTTTTCCCAGCGGTTATCCCGTGGGTGAGGTGACAGAACGCACAGTGATATCCGGTGAGCAATTTATTTTAGTTAAACTAAAGCCTACAGCGCACTTAGATAGAACGGAGCAAGTTTTGTTGGTGTGGCCGGCTCAATCTCTTCAGGATAAAGATCATGCGAGCTGATGCAGTGGGTACCTGGCTGAAAATCAGCTTTAGTTTTTTGATCGCTTTCATGCTAACGCTTTTGCCTCTCGCACGTCCGTGGGTATGGTTGCAGCCTGCTTGGGTTTTATTAGTCATGATGTATTGGATTTTTGCGGCTCCTCAGCGCATGGGATTAATTTGGGTGTTAATCATCGGTTTTTATCTGGATTTGCTGACAGAGACTCCTTTAGGGCAGCATGCTATTCCTCTGCTAATGGTGGCTTATTTGCTTTTTAAATTCCATGTTCGTTTGCTTATCTTCCCATTTATGCGTCAATACGTGATGATCATTGCGCTGATTCTGCTTTATTATGGCATTGAATATTGGCTCATTAGTTTAAATCTTCATGCTCGTGTGTGGACGCTAGCCGCGGTGGTGCCGGTGATAACCACTTCGTTGATGTGGTTACTTGTTTCTCGGTTAATCGGAAATCATGTGTTGCGCGCTCATACAGTGAGGTTTTAATTGTGATAGAGTTTCGCCATTTTTTTAAGAAATCTTGGGTTAAAAAAACTCTACTTTCTATGCGTGTTTCTGTTATCGCATTAGTGCTGTTCGTGGCTTTAATACTCAATTTACTTCGAATTTATCTCCCCGGCGCCTTTAATAATGAACGCCTTTATTTTGAGCAATGGGCTTCAGAAGCGGTTCATGTCCCCGTTCAAATTCAAAGCATTCATGTGCGTTGGTATCATTTTTCACCCATGATTGAATTTACTGAGGTGAAAATTCTGGATGTGAATAAAAAACCCAAGGCTCAAATTCAGAGACTTTCCATTGAAATAGATCTCTTGGGTAGTTTGCTCAAATGGACATTACTGCCCGGCACGGTGCTTTTAGATGGCGCTCAATTGGAGTTGGTTCAAGATGAAAATAATCAGCTTCAACTGGGGCAAATCGATTATTTTGATGGCAAAAATCTATTGCGCCAGACGCTGAATTTCAATGAGACCGTCACATGGCTTTTAACGCAGGGCACGATCATCATTCAAAATTTGGATATTCACTGGAAACGTCCGGATGGAAGCTATTTTTCCATTAACAAAATAAATTTACAAATTATGGATAAAGGTTTTGATCGTGCTATTGGGGGCAGTGCTGATCTGCCCGATAATTTAGGGGACCATGTGGCTTTCGGCATTGTGCTTAAAAATTTAGATATCAAGAAAATAACCTTTGATGCCGATGTTTATTTGGGTATCAATAAAGTGCATTTGCAAAGTTGGGCTAAATTACCGTTTTTGGCTCCCTATTTAAAAACCTATGTGCCCACTCAAGGTGAGGGTGATTTACAAGCCTGGATAAAGTGGCGAAAAATGCAGCTTAAATTAGTGCAGGCACATCTGGACTTTTCTAAGCTTGTGATTAATACTCCCGCCACTTCTAAAAAATGGGTGGTGAGTGATTTATCAGCCAATATAGCGTGGAAACATAGCCAGCAGGGTTGGTCTTTGTTAGGGGATCATCTTCGCGTCCATTTAAATGACAAAGAGTGGCTGGAAAATGCCTTTGGTTTTCGTGAGTTTTATGCGACGGATGAACAGGCTGAACACCAAATTATCGCCTTTAAAAGCTTGCGTCTCTATGATCTTAAATTTTTTATGGATAATTGGAGCGAAATACCAGAGTCTGTAAAAACGCTTTATCTTAAACTGAAGCCTCAGGGTGATTTGAATCATATTGTGATCGAACACAGTGGAGACACGTGGGATGCAAATTCTCTAAAATTAAGCCTTGATTTTGCCAATATACGCACCGAGACTTTTGATCAATGGCCGGGGGTAAGTAATTTCGGGGGTCGTGTGTATTGGTCGACTGATCGCGCCCAATTGAACATTAAGAGCTCTCATTTTATGTTGAGATGGCCTAAGTTTTTCCCCAAGGCTGTGACACTAAAAACAGTGCAGAGCGTTATTGATTGGGTTAAAAACGGGAGTGATTGGACTCTTAAAACCAAGTCATTTTACGCCGATGATAGCAATCTGTTGCTTCAGGCGAGGGCGCTCTTTACACACACTCAGTTGGGTAATCAGCTCAGCATTAATTCTCAGTTTAAAGTGAATGATTTAACCCAAGTAGCGGCCTACTTACCCAGGCCTATTATGGATGAAGATTTATACGTCTGGTTGAGTGCAGCTTTTAAACGTGGGGGGTTATTAGGTACTTTTGTTTTTGAAGGCGACCCAGAAGACTTCCCCTTTGACAAACACGAGGGTCGTTTTGAAGCTGTGGCTCAAATGAAAGATATTGATCTTCAATTTGATCCCGCATGGCCTATGGTTGAAAAAATTAATGGGACATTACTCTTCGATGATGCGCAAATGCATGTGGATGATGCCACCGCGATGATGATGAAAAATCCCGTGCATCATTTGAATGCAGCTATTCCTAATTTAGCGCAAGGCATGCTCACCGTATGGGGTCATATCGATTCGAATCTTGAGTTTGCAGAAGAATTTTTATTGAAAACACCTTTGCCGGTGGGTCAAAAAATAAAATCACTGATTTTGCAAGGACCCATGACTTTAGATTTGAAAATAAAATTGCCTTTAAATGCGTATGCGCGTGCTCATTCAGAATCTGAAACCTTGGGTAATTTAAGTGTTGAGGACGCAACGGTTAAGGTAGTGGCTTTGGGTGAAGGTTTAACCGACCTTAAAGGTCAGTTTAGTTTTACCGATACCAGCTTGATTGCGCCCGAGGTCACTGCCGAATTATTTTCCCAACCTGTGAAGATTAATATTGATACGGTTCCAGGCGCTGGCGCTGATTTAACCAAGGTGGCTGTTAATCTTTCGGGGCAATTGGATATAGATCAAGCTCAGAAAGCCATCAATAGCCCTTGGTTAAAGTTTTTTCACGGTTCAACCCCTTATCAAGCGCAACTTATTCTGAATCCACCCGGATCCATCAATCCGGATACCTTTAGTTTGGATAGTAATTTACAGGGTATTAGTATTGCCATCGATACGCTTTATGAGAAGAAAGCTGAGCAGCCTGAAGCTTTGAAGTTTGCCGTATCTTTGGCGGTTAAAGATAAATTGACTCAAATGAGCCTGTCTTATGGTTCTCAATTATCAGCCGCTTTAAGTTTCGATAATATCGATAACGTCGTGCATTTTGTGAGCGGTCAAGTCGCTCTTGGTACTGCGATCGCTAAACAACAAACTGCACCGGGTTTGGCCATCTTATTAACGGTGCCGACCTTTGATTGGGGTGAATGGCAGAAAATACTGGATAAATATTCAGCGCTCTTTCCTGAAACCAAGAACTCCACTGAGGTATCCAGTGATCTATTAACTTCATTTCGTTTGAAAACAGATAAATTGATTGCTTATGGTCATGAGCTTCAAACAGTGGATGTGCAGCTTAAACCCACAGCGGCACTCTGGAGTTTTAATGTGAACAGCCCGGCTTTAGCGGGGACCATTGAAGTATCTCGACAAGGTCCTTTAAGCTTGAAGGCTAATTTGCAGCGCCTTTATTTTCAAAAGAATGAAAGCATGTCTTCGGGTGAAATGGATTTGAGTCAATGGCCTGCCATGAATATTAAGATAGGTAGTTTTCGCTATATGAACCGGACTATAGGCAATGTGGATTTGGAGAGCAATCCTATCCCACACGGCATTGAATTAACTAAATTGCAGCTCAGCACGGTGGATTATAGTTTGAATTTGTCGGGAGATTCAAAAACAGTAGGCTCTAAAGTGCAAACAGAACTCAGTGGGCAAGTGAGATCCGCAAATGTTGGAAACTTACTTCGGAATTTAAATTTAAGTGATTCTCTCGTGAATGGACAGGGCGTGGTTAATTTTTCAGCGAAGTGGATAGGTTCTTTTATTTCACCCAATCTGCCTAGTCTTGAAGGTTTGTTGGATATCAACTTGCAAAAAGGTGTCATTGTTAATTTAAGCTCCAAAGCTCAATCGGGTATTGGTTTATCGCGCATGTTGAATTTATTCAGCTTGCAAGGCTTTCCTAGCTTAGGGCATCTCACTCAAAAGGGATTGTATTTCACGATATTAAAGGGCAATTTTAAATTGCAAAAGGGTAATGCCATTTCAAGCAATGTTTTCTTGGATGGCCCTGTTGCAAAAATAATTGCTAAAGGTCGCATTGGTTATGTTGCTCACGATTTTGACATTACGATGACGGTTAGGCCTTATGTGACTTCCAGCTTACCCACCGTGGCGGCTTTTGCCGGCGGACCTATTGTGGGTGTGGTGGGTTGGTTGGTGAATAAAGTCATCGTGAGTCCTTTGGTGAGTCGTGCGGTGCAATTTGAATATCGAGTCACGGGGCCTTGGTCTAAACCTGTAATAGCTGAATTAGAAAAACCTAAGCGACAAAAAAAATGAAAATTAATTCCTTAGAGCTCGCTATTCAACAGCTCTTAGATCCAGCGGCTTTAAATGAACATCAACTAGAAGCTGTATTAGGTGGGGCATTAGGCCCTAATATTGATAGCGCGGATCTTTATCTGCAAACTTCAGAACAAGAATTTTGGTCACTGGAAGATGGTTTAGTAAAAGACGGAAATTTTAGTATGGATAGAGGTTTTGGTCTGCGCGTGATGAGCGGGGAGAAAACCGGTTTTGCTTATGCTGATGAAATCACGCCGCTCAGTTTAGAGCAAGCAGCACAATCGGCGCGTCGTATTGTAAAAAGTGGTCAAAGCGGTTTAATGCATCTTGGAAAACCCACTTCAATGATTGCGCGCTATGAAGCGATCAATCCACTTCATTCATTAACTGAAACTTTAAAAATTGATTTGTTGCACCGTGCCGATCAACTGGCGCGTGCCAAAGATCCTCGTGTGTGTGAAGTGATGGCTTCACTCTCGGGCACTCACGATGTTATTTTAGTGGCGCACAGCGATGGATCTTTGGCGGCAGACACACGTCCTTTAGTGCATTTTTCCTTAAGAGTGGTAGTTGAACAGCAGGGTAAGCGCGAATCAGGAACGGCAGGCGGTGGAGGCCGCACGGGTTATGACTATTTTTTAAATGAAGATCGTTTGGAAAAAATGGTGGATAAAGCCGTTAAACAAGCTTTACTTAATCTTGAAGCCATTCCAGCGCCTGCCGGTACGATGCCCGTTGTGCTAGGTCCTGGTTGGCCTGCGGTGTTATTGCATGAAGCCATTGGTCATGGTTTAGAAGGTGACTTTAATCGCAAAGGTAGTTCGGCTTTTAGTAATCGCCTAGGGCAAAGTGTGGCTTCTGATTTATGCACTATTGTGGATGACGGTACTTTAGAAGGTCGACGTGGATCTTTGAGCGTTGATGATGAGGGAACAGTGACTGAATCCACAGTGCTCATTGAAAAAGGCGTTTTAAAAAATTACATGCTCGATAAATTAAATGCAAAATTATTAAAGATGAAGCCCACCGGCAATGGTCGACGTGAATCCTATTCGCATTTGCCACTGCCGCGCATGACAAATACCTATATGTTGCCCGGCGAATCGGATCCCGCTGAAATTATCGCCTCCGTTGAAAGAGGGATTTACGCCGTCGATTTCTCCGGAGGCCAAGTCGATATCACCTCGGGCAAATTTGTCTTCAGCACCAAAGAAGCCTATCTCATCGAAAACGGCAAAATTGTAGCGCCCGTCAAAGGCGCCACACTCATCGGCCACGGCCCCGAAGTTCTCACACGAGTCTCCATGGTCGGCAACGATCTAGCCCTAGACGAAGGCATCGGCAGCTGCGGCAAAGCCGGCCAAACCGTACCAGTAGGCGTAGGGCAACCCACCTTAAAGATCGATGCGATGACAGTCGGTGGTAGCAATTCATAGCTTGGTTCCCCAGACTCGCTTAGCCGAAAAGCGGGTAGCCGGCTCAATTTTCTAATAAAGCTTTAAGAAATCCCAACTATACTGGTATAGATTGCATTCGCCCGTGGCTAAACCCCGGGTTTAATAAAGAGGGTTTAGTATGAGTCGAGAAGATAGTTTAAGTCCTGAGCAGTTTTTAGAAGAGTTGGGACTCTTAGATCCTAAGGATCGAGAAGCGTTTGCCGCCGCTAACATTAATAGTTTTTTGCTTGGGAATTCATTCCTGAATTATTACCTGAATAGAATTGTTTGGCTCATTCCCGAAGATCTTAGAGCTAGTTTTCTTCAGCGAGATGACATCCAATCACTAATTTCTAAGGTTGACAACCCGGCTACTCTACTTATTACCTTGCCCCCAAACTCTCAAGTGGCTTTTGCTGAGCGCTGGGTTCATTTAATTACTGATAAGCTCGAGTTAATTAAATTGATCGATTCTTTAAACGCTGACTACAGGCTCACTTTTGCTGAATCCGACAAGGGCATTGCACGCATTCTCGAGATTCATGAAGGCATTAGCTCAGTATTGAACCGGCTGCCCGAAGCTTCCCATTTTCACTTTGCTGTGTGTTGTCTTCCTAAGCTGAAAAACGAAGGCCAATTGATTGAATTACTGAAAGCACTGCCCGAGGGCGAGCTTAAAAAAAGCTTTACTCAACGAGAAGATTTTCAGGCTAATTTTCAGGCTAAAATTAAAAATGGGAATCAATTAAGATCGATGCTTTTGCTCTTGCCTGAGGCTTCTCGGGTAGCTTGTGCGGTGCATTGTCGTGCTTACATCTCTAATCCACAAGCACAATTCAGGGGCATTTTGAGTGATAAACAAATCAAGACGTTTGTGACGGATTATTTGGCTGCTGCTCCAAATGGCCATGAATTGGCGCGTGCTTTGTCCTGGATGGATCCGAGTTTGCGAGCGGCGGCGGTTGAGCCTCATTTGAATAAAATTCAAACTGTAATAGAGCTCTCTTTGGTTATGGATCGTGTGTCTGACTTCAAAATCCAACCCATTGTTGTTAACGACGCTGAAGACAGAGATGCCCTGATGCACAGAAGAGCGGATTATACCGCTAAGATTGATGCCCTGATGCACAGAGCGGATTATACCGCTAAGATTGAGGAACTTTTTGCTAAAACGTCAGACTGGTCTGACTGCGATATTTTGTTCAGATACATGCCCAAATCATCAAAAGCTAATTTTGTACTAAGACTAAAAGATAAGATTAAAACAGAACAAGACTTTCTCGGTATCTTTTCGTTATCCGAGTTTATGAACGCAAGCTTTGCGCAAAAAAATTCATTTGTTGAGGGCTGCACGATTAAGCCTAGTGCGGCCACACTGCTTTCCTTGAAAATCTACAGTCGCTCTTTATTTGATGATCCTATTGCGCAGCAGATGTTTGCTCTGAACAGCTTGGACCCCAATGTCTTTTTGTTTGCAGCCGCCAGTGATCCTTCGCGCGAAGATAATTTTGATTATTTCTTAACGAACCCCTTATGCTCTCCCAATAGCCTCAATGAATCTGCCAAAACGCTGATCATGCACATTAATGAACAGCAAGACTTAAGCGATGAGCTGAAAGCGTCACGCGTAGCCAAAGTCATCGCGCAACTAGACCTAAAACGCAAACAAACGGCCGCAGGCAATTTGGGTTTTAACTTAAGTTCACTCAAGCAAGCGGAATTAAAGTTTGAAGGTAGTTTGCCGGTTGTTGCGGCTGAAGAGTGGCCAGAGCTGCTACTGGATCCCGCTCGTATTCAACGCTTTCGACAACTCATTCAATGGCTAAAAGCGGAGCCGGCTTTAGCCGCTTATCAAGCCAATTTTGCCGCGCTGGAAAGCAATACCTTGATTAGGGTCAGCGCCGAGATATTTAACAGCACGGCAGATGATCTAGAAAGTTTTGTGGCGACTCTGGCTTTGTATCTCGCCCAACGCAAAGCACCCTTGAATGAGACAGATCGATTGGCAGAAGCACGTGCATTAGCTTCACACATCGATGCTTCAGAGCAATTACTGGTGTGTGAGGAGGGTGTTCGAAGTAGTTTGCTCAGTATGACGCGTTCACTCAATCCGGGAATCAGCCTTGTGAATGCGGTGGATATTGCGATGGATCGAGCGATTGGCGCCTTTGTAAGGCAGGTGGGCATTCCCGAAGATATGGAAGTACATGCCTCGAAAGATAGGCTCTTGTCGCAACTGGGGATGGATTCCCGAATACACTACGATCGCTTTCGCTTGGCCATTAGTCCTATTTACTTGCAAGCGATTGCCAAGAATGCTGCTGGGTGTTTAACCCCTGATTTCATCATTTCTCAAAGCTTGCCTCAGTTAGAATCGATGCAAGAAAGTCAAAGTCTTGTTTTTAATGGGGCGCTGATTAATGCTTTAGAACGAGACTGGTACCTGCTGTATACCTCTGGGCTTCTCACCGAAGAAAGAACACTGTCATCGGATAAATGCTTCGATGTCATGCGTTTCATTGACAGTAGATTAAGTGAAGAGGAAGCGAGAGCGATCATAGCGGAACATAATGAGAAGTTTAATATCACCCAAGTGATAGGAAGAGATTTAACGGTCAAGGTATTAACGGCGGATTATCGCGATCTTTTAGAACGCACTGGAATTTTAACGATGAAGCTCGCCGTTTTCGATCAAATGCAAGCGGCTATTTGGTCGATGCTCACGAGCGAAGAAGCGGATCTTTCTCATTATGATGAGTTTTTACAACGTATTTTAAATGCGCCCAATGGTGTGGCTTGGGTTAAGGCTGTGATTGAATCACACGGCGAAGCCGAGCGAGCGACTATTCAGTTAAAGGTTTTATTGCACAGTCCCAAAGGTTCTTCAGAATCTTTGTTCCGTGCCCTGGTTTGCGATCCGTATTCCGCAGCTTGGTTGAGGGGTTGGGAGATCAGAAGAGAAGGTAAAGGAGAGGGTGCTCGTATCAGTTTTAAACCTAGCGACTGTCATTATTTAGCTGAAGTTTTGAAAGGCTTCGGTAGAGATGAGGATTTAATGCACCGAGAAATGGATGAAATCCTGGTGCGCCCCGGCAATTTATTATTTTGGTTAGGTGAATTACATGAAGATACGACTCGTATAAGCATCTTCAAGGATGTATTCGCTTTTGTCACGGCACGGGGCTTATATCGATTTGATAGCTTATTGGGCGTGATGTCAGAGATGTTAAATAAGGGTGATCCCACCGAGCAAGGGGTTGCATTAAGCTTCTTAGAATACCACTGCGAGCAGCAAAAAATACACAATCAGTGGAGTTGTTATTGGAAAACAGCCTGCTATCTGAATAATGTAGAGCTTAAATTTGATAGTAAAGAAATGCTGCAAAGCTTAAAGGATCCCAAAAACGCACGAGCGGCACTTTTTATTGCAAAAACCAATCAAAATTTAGTACTAAAAATAACACAAGCCTTAGCGACAATGCCGGAGTTGCGCGAAGACTATGCCGCTGTTCTTTCGACTATAGCCAGCTTGTTTCCTGCGACGACTCCAGATAGAGATGCTGGTGCTGGTTCTGATATGCCTTCTTCAGGAATGTCGCATTGATCTATACCCATCCCACCTGAAGATGCGAACTTATATACCCGCCGCTCCTCAAGAGGCGAAGTTTAAGTTCCATCTTGCAAGTTTTGCCGTTGAATTTTCGAAGGTCATCTCGAAGGCCAAAAAAGTGGCCTTCGAGATGGCCTTCGGAATATTATTGGCTAACGATTCCCCATTGATGACTTGAAAGGTACCAGGTACAAAAACATGTTTTTGTACCTGGTACCTTGGTGCTCAAAAGGTACCGGGTACAATTTGAGCCTTTTGTACCTGGTACCTTGGTGCTCAAAAGGTACCGGGTACAATTTGGGCTTTTTGTACCTGGTGCCTTGGTGCTCGAGTCTCTATGGTGGGTATTGATGCGATGACAGTGGGTGGTAGTAATTCCTGGCGGGAATGGTTGGTAGAGCGGTTGCTTCCAGGCAGCAATAACTCTATTTTAATAATTTTCTAACTTTGCTACTATGCGTGCTGTTTTAATATAAAAGGGGAATTAATATGCGCAAAATGTTATCGCCGGGTGTTTTGCCTGTTGCAGTTGTAGTTGCTGGAGCACTCGTTGGAGGTGATGTATTGTCTTATGCTGGCAAAGCTGTTGTCGAAGCTGCTCGCAGGCGATTCAACGGTGGTATTTTTTTTGGTGGAGTAAAAGTTACCGAAAATAATGCTCCCGAAAATAAGGTTACCGAAAATGCAACAGGAAGAAAGAATACTGCTCCTGCCTTGCGTTAATTTTCTACAACGGTATGAATCTGTAGGTGCCAGGTACCCTGTAGGTTGGGCTGTGCTGAGGTAGGTTGGTGCTGAGTCTTCGAAGCCCAACACGGTGTGGTTCAATCCTACGCACCAACCTACGCGCCCAATTTCATCTTTATTAAATCATTCAACTGCTGTGGATTCGCTTTGCCTTGAGTGGCTTTCATGGCTTGGCCTACGAAGAAGCTGAATAATTTGTCTTTGCCAGAGCGGTATTGGGCTACTTGTTCGGGGTTATTTGTAATGATTTCATCAACCAGTTTTTCCAAAGCACCTGTGTCGGTGATTTGTTTTAAGCCTTGTTTTTCGATGATGCTGTCGGCATTGCCTTCTTTGTTCCAGATGGCTTCGAAGACTTTTTTGGCGATATTATTGGAAATGGTTTGGTCATGAATTCGTAGCACCAATTGTGAAAGTTGTTCAGCACTCACGGGGCTTTCTGTAAGATTTAAATTTTCTTTATTTAAAGTGGCGGCTAAATCGCCGGCTATCCAGTTGGCTAATAATTTAGGCGGCACTTCTGTGTTATGAGCGAGCGCCGTTTCAAAGTATTGTGCGATGTCCCAGTCGCTGGATAAGTAACTCGCATCGTATTGACTTAGTTTGTAATCATTCATATAGCGCGAGCATTTTTGCCAAGGCAGTTCAGGTAATTGAGCTCGGATGGCTTCAATGTATTCTTCACTTAATACTAAAGGCAATAAATCAGGATCTGGGAAATAGCGATAATCATGCGCATTTTCTTTGCTGCGCATAGCGCGCGTTTCATCAAGATCAGGATCATAAGTGCGGGTTTCTTGTCGGATATGACCTCCGTCTTCCAGCACGCTGATTTGACGATCCACTTCGTATAAAATCGCGCGTTCAGCAAAGCGGAAGGAGTTTACATTTTTGGTTTCAGTGCGTGTGCCAAATTCACTTTGGCCTTTGGGGCGCACGGAAACATTCACATCACAACGGAAAGAGCCTTCTTGCATATTGCCATCGCTGATGCCGAGATAGCGCACTAAAGAATGTAGATTTTTTAAATAAGCAATGGCTTCTTTGGCGGAGCGCATATCGGGTTCAGAAACGATTTCTAATAGGGGCGTGCTGGCGCGATTTAAATCGATACCGGAAAAACCACTTAATTCGCCGTGCAATGATTTGCCGGCATCTTCTTCCAGATGTGCGCGCGTAATGCCAATGCGTTTGATGCTGCCATCTTCGAGTTGAACATCCATATGGCCTTTGCCTACTGTCGGCAAATCGTGTTGACTGATTTGATAGCCTTTGGGTAAATCAGGATAAAAATAGTTTTTGCGTGCAAAAACAGAGCGTCGAGTAATTTCAGCATCAATACTTAAGCCGAAACGAACCGCATATTCCACGGCCTTTTCATTTAATACAGGCAATACACCTGGAAAAGCTAAATCAACCGCACAAGCTTGAGTATTAGGTTCAGCACCATAAGCGGTGGAAGCACCTGAAAATATTTTAGTCTGTGTGGCCAATTGCACATGAACTTCTAAACCTATAACGGTTTCCCATTCCATAATCTAATCCTCAAAAATTCTTTGGAAATTGTAGATGCCAATCGCTCGCGCACTGATATTGATGCGCTGTTTTTAGAAGCGTTGCTTCTGAAAAATAGTTTCCGATCAGTTGCATGCCAATGGGCAAGCCTTCGGAAAAACCCACGGGCAATGACAGCCCCGGTAGCCCCGCTAAATTAAGTGCTAGGGTATAAATATCCGATAAATACATGCTCACAGGATCGGTGATTTCTTTTAATTTAAAAGCCGTTGTGGGCGTTGTGGGCGCTAAAATTAAATCCACGCTTTGAAAGGCTTTGGTGAAATCATCGCGAATTAAGCGACGTACTTGTTGAGCTTTCAAATAATAGGCATCGTAAAAACCTTGAGATAATACATAGGTTCCGATCAAAATGCGGCGTTTCACTTCTTCACCAAAAGCTTCACTGCGACTACGGCAATACATATCTTCAAGATCTTTAGGATCTTTGCAGCGATAACCATAACGCACGCCATCGAAGCGCGATAAGTTAGAAGAGCATTCAGCGGGTGCCAAAATATAATAAACCGACAACGCTAAGTCGGTGTGTGGCAAACTAAGATCCACAAATTGCACGCCTTGCTGAGCAAAGACGGCTTTAGCTTTTTCAAGTGCTTCAGCAATGGCGGGATTTAAACCTTCACCAAAATATTCTTTGGGCAAACCTATTTTTAGGTCTTTTAAAGGTGATTTAAGATCAGCGGTATAGTCAGGCACTTCTTTTTGTACGCTGGTTGAATCCAAAGGGTCGTGGCCTGCAAAGACATTCATCAATAAAGCCACATCTTCAGCACTGCGCGCCATCGGGCCGGCTTGATCTAGGCTTGAAGCAAAGGCCGTCATACCATAACGTGAAATGCGCCCATACGTGGGTTTTAATCCAGTAATACCGCATAAAGCGGCGGGTTGTCGAATGGATCCGCCAGTATCGGTGCCGGTTGCAGCGGGTGTCAAATAAGCCGCAACGGCTGCAGCAGATCCACCAGAAGATCCACCTGGAGTTCGTTCTAAATCCCAGGGATTGGCCACAGGGCCGTAAAAACTAGTTTCATTGGAGGAACCCATCGCAAGCTCATCCATATTCGTTTTGCCCAACATCACCATGCCTGCTTCATTGCAACGACGAATGAGAGTGGCATCATAAGGCGCTATAAAATTATCCAGCATTTTAGAGCCACAGGAGGTTTTAACGCCTTGTGTGCAGAAGATGTCTTTTTGTGCGAGTGGAATACCCGTGAGCGCTTCGGCATCGCCTTTAGCGAGACGTTGATCGGCTAAATCAGCTTGTTTTAAAGCTAATTCTTCAGTAACAGTAATGAAACTATTGAGTTGAGTGTCGTGTTGTTTAATGCGATCTAAAAAATACTGCGTTAATTCACGGCTGGAATATTCTTTATTTTTTAGTGCTTGGCTTAATTCAGCTAAGGTTTTGTGGTGCATGCGATTCTCGTGTGGGGGTTTATTCGTTATCCATGACTTGAGGAACCAGATACAAGCCGGCTTTAGTCAAAGGTGCTATTTTTTGAAATAATTCTCGTTGATTGTGCTCTGTAATGAGGTCATGACGTAGGGGCTGATTGAGCTCCAAAGGATGAGAAAGGGGTTCTACGCCTGTCGTATCCACGAGGCTCAAACGCTCATTCAGCGCCAAAATGCTATTGAGTTTGGCGGCAAACTGATTCAGTTCATCTTCGGAAACACTGAGCCTAGCTAGATTGGCAACAGCTTGTAATTTTGCAGGGTCTAAAGACATAGGGTCCTCGTTCGTCAGAGATTGGGTCGGGGATTATAGCGGGACGGAGGGTGGGCGTCTATTAACAGACGGAGCCTTATTGAACCGGGATCTTGCTATCGGGTAGAGACAATCTATTGGTGTGGTGTCAGGCTGCTGCAGCCTGACACCACGCTTCTATATTGTCTCTCTCGTTACAGGATGGAGAGACAATTCGTGAATTGTCTCTACCCGATAGGAAGATTGCGTTACAGGATAGATGGGCGATTCGACCAATTTTAAATCAGCTGCCCCTACGTAAAATATTTCTCTAAACTTACCGCAAGGTAGTCTTATTTCTCATCTATACTCTTCCAGACTTGTTAGGATTTTCATGGATGAGGATCTATAGATGTCTAGAGCCCGAGAAATTGATGGCCTATTAAAATGGATGCTGGATGCACATCAAGCTCATTTTGATGTGCTTAAAGCGCCTAAAGAGCAGAGCGATTCCCAAGATCAATTTTTTAGGGAATTGCTGGCCAAGATTAATCGCTTAAGTCTTTCCAGTGATTGGCTAAGCTTTTTGGGGGGAAGTGAGGTTTTAACGGCCAATAGCTTTGCGATTTTTGAGAGGATTTATGCCCTTTATTGCCAGCAGAGGCGCCCACACAACATTGCACTCAATGCTTTGAGGGTGGCTTTATGGACACACGCGAATGCGGAAAAATGGGTGGATTGGGATAATGAATTAGCACATCCTCCAGTGCCTATTTTGCCGCCTATCCTCATTAAACAGCCTAAAGCTTCTAGATCGCTCGCCTTAGTCAATCTACTCTGCGTATTACTTTTATTGACGGCAGTGGTGGCGGCCACATTGGCTATTTTAGTGGTAGCGGAGGTATCTCTACCCTTTGTTTATCCTCTCATAGTTGTAGAGGGTCTGGCTATTGCGGCCTCAGGAGCTTCTCTTGTATTGGTCGCAGTGGGTTGTTTGTTAAGAGCCCGTAGTAGCGCGCGAGTGAGTTTTGCGGCGCCTCAATGGCGTGTGGCGGCACCCGAAAAGCCTGTGCCCAGAGCTTTAGCAGCAGTCCCTAGCGCATTGGTTTTAGAGCCTGCCATTTTTCCTCTTAGGGAAGCTCAAGTTCAGGTAGCTCCAGCCTCAATCCCAGCTCCAGCTTCCGCGGCCATATCCCCATCAGCTCGACCTCCAGCTCTAGCAATAAGAACGGCGCCCAGAGTGGCGGCCGTGGGACTTGCTGCAAGTCTTGAACCAGGAATGGCTTTGATGAGCCCACGAAGGGCAGCGGTAGCAGGAGTGGGTGGGGCGCATGTACAAAGCCCTGACTCTCATCATTCTTTCTCCAGTGCCGCCGTTGATAGTCCGAGGGTGGGGGGGGCGAAAGCGGCTGGAGCTGGGGAAACAAGATCTAAATCAACTCCACCTCAAGATCGTTTTAAGGCGAGTATGCTTACTAGCAGGCATAGAGGGCCTGAACGACCAAGGCCTATAGTGGCTTCTTCTGCAATGGCCGCAAGGGTTGCTATGGCGCCTCCTTTGTCAGAAGAAGGCTCTGGAGCTTCAGTTGCTACGCCCAGCATTGCCACGGCGGCGCCTGGTTCCACACCCGGCATAGTTGATCGAAGTCGCTCACAGAGTGTCGCGGCGGTGGGGGTAGGCTCTCCTTGGAGGTCACCCCGTCCTTTTGCGGTGACAGAGGCTTCCAGGGCAGCGGCCGCTGGGGCTGCTATGGCAGAGCTTGGATCTGGGGTTTCAGGAGCTCTAGCTGAACTGGGTTCGCCTTGAGTACTTGACCCTGGGCGCTCTATTCCGCTACATTGGCGCCCATGTATTTACCTTGGTCACTTTATATTGCTCTTCGCTATACGCGTGCTAAACGGCGTAATCATTTTATTTCCTTTGTTTCTTTTGCTTCCATGCTGGGCATTGCTTTAGGTGTGGCTGTTTTAATCACGGTTTTGTCGGTGATGAATGGCTTTGATTATGAAATTCATCATCGATTTTTCTCGGTGGCGCCTCAAGTCACTTTAATAACGCAAGATGATATCAGTGAATCTTGGAAAAATGTGGCGCAGCAAGTTGAACAAATACCGGGCGTCAAAAATGATTCGCCCTATATTAATGGCAAAGGCATGTTGAGTTATGACGGACGAGTAGCGGGTGTGAGCGTGATGGGCATTGATCCCCTAGAAGAAAACAAAACCTCTCAGCTCAGTCAGAAAATGTTGTTAGGCGATTTAGATAGCTTAAAAGCCGGGGGCTTTAATATGCTGGTGGGCGATCAACTCGCCAGTGATTTAAGTTTAAATGTGGGTGATCAAGTGGTTTTGTTAACGCCGCAAGCGAGTCGAACCCCCTTAGGTATCATGCCGCGATACAAGCGTTTTACGATCTCCGGTATTTTTCGTATAGGTAATGGCTTTGGTTTTGATAATGGTTTGGCCTATATTAATTTGAACGATGCGCATCGTTTATTTGCAGGGGGACAAATTGTCTCAGGCCTGCATATTACGGTGGATAATCTCTATCAAGCCTCAAATATTTCAAGAGCCATTGAAAGCACTTTGCCGCCGCAATTTATCTTAACCAATTGGATGGAAGAATATGGCGCTTTTTTCAGCACGCTCGCCATGGAAAAAACCATGATGTTCTTTATTTTAATGCTGATCATTGCAGTAGCCGCTTTTAATTTAGTGGCGAGCCTCGTGATGATTGTGAACGACAAGCAATCTGAAATTGCTATTTTGCGCACGATGGGCGCAAGCAAAAAACAAATACTCTCTGTGTTTATTATTCAGGGTGGATTGGTGGGTATTTTTGGTTCGTTAATAGGCTTGGTAACAGGCATTATTCTAGCTTTAAATGCTACCGCTGTAGTCGACTTTATACAGACGGTATTTCATGTGCAGTTTATTTCCTCTTCGGTTTATTATGTGGATTACTTACCTTCACGCATAGAATGGCACGACTTGGCTTTAGTTTTAGCAACTTCCATTGGTTTAAGTTTAATTGCCACTTTATATCCGGCTTTTAAAGCCACGCGCACCCAACCGGCGGAAGTATTGCGTTATGAGTAATATCGTACTGAGCTGTCATGATTTAGGTAAATCGTATCAGGAAGTGGGTTCTGAATTGGTGGTGTTTCATCAGCTTAATTTGGCGGTGGAGCAGGGCGAGATGGTCGCTATCATGGGCGCTTCTGGTACGGGAAAATCCACTTTATTGCATCTATTGGGTGGTTTGGATAAACCCACTCAAGGCAGTGTATTGGTGAATGGACACGATTTAGCTTCACAGAATGAAGCGCAATTAAATGAGCTGCATAATCGTGACTTGGGTTTTATTTATCAATTTCACCATTTGCTTTCTGAATTTAATGCGTGGGAAAATGTCGCGATGCCGCTTTTTATTCGCGGCTTGAGTTATAAAGCCGCCGAAGAACAGGCGCTGGCACTCTTAGCCAAAGTAGGTTTAAGTGAACGCAGTTTGCATCGCGTAAGTGAATTATCGGGTGGTGAGCGTCAACGTGTGGCTATTGCTCGTGCGTTGGTAACTCAACCTAAATGCGTATTGGCAGATGAGCCCACCGGCAATTTAGATGAAAGCACCGCCGAACAAGTCTTTGAAGTGATGTTAAAACTCAATCAAGAATTAGGAACAAGTTTTGTGATTGTCACTCACAATGCCTATTTAGCGGAAAAGATGCATAGAATTTTGGTGTTGGAAAAAGGTTGTCTCAGGGCTTGCCGTTGACAGGGTAGAGACGATTCATGAATCGTCTGCTTTCGCTGGTAGAGACGATTCATGAATCGTCTCCTGTAGTCTATTTTGAATTGGATTAGCGCCTGTTTCCAGGAGCCTGGGCTTCGGGAGCTTCGGGAGCCGTGTCTTCTTCTTGAGCTCTATTTTGATGGTTTGCCGCCATTCTTCTAAACCGTGCTACTTGATCATCCGTTAAGCCCTGCATGCAGCAAGCGCGCGTCAATAATACGGCTGCCATTATTAAAAAAGCGCCGCCGTAGCAGGCAAAAGCGGTGCGATATTCTTTGGGGCCTGCATAAATCGAAAATACTACAGCGCCTAATGAGGCTACAAACACAAAAGTCATATCCCTTCTTATTGTCGCCATAGAACGTAAACGCATGATTCGTTGTTCTGGAAGGGCGTTTTGCATGATATTGCTCCATAAGCTTTTAGGATGAAAAATTTATGCCCTTGGGCAAAATAAGGCAGCCATGTTAGCATAAGTCAAAATTTAGGGAAGCTTGGAAATGTTCATAGAGCGAAATCTAGTAAAAGCCATAAAAGTCTTAATTAAAGGCCTAAAAGCTTTAAGCCCAACCGGTGATTTGTTAGCCAGAATTTGGGTGGCTAAAGTATTTTTTCACTCGGCGATGCTTAAAATTGCCTCTTGGCCGGCTACTTTAAGTCTCTTCAGTTCACACTATCCTATTCCCTTGCTATCCCCAGAAGTCGCAGCGTATATGGCCACAGGAGCTGAATTGGTCTTGCCCATACTTTTATTGGTGGGTTTGGGCGGTAGGATGATGATTTTAATTTTCTTTATTTATAATCTTATAGCGGCTATAGCCTATGATTTCGTATGGACGCCCACGGGTTTTGCAGGCTTTGATCAGCATCTTTGTTGGGGCCTGCTCTTAGCTATGCTACTCTTTCATGGTCCTGGTAAATTGTCCCTCGATTATTTGTTTCTAAAACGTTATTACACAGCGGATGAGTTATACGAATTATGAACCCCAATCTCGACGAACCTATTCCTCTAGAACCCAAACACGAAGGCCAATTGGCTTTACGCACCATCGCGATGCCAATGGATACCAATCCCAATGGCGATATTTTTGGTGGTTGGGTCGTTTCACAAATGGACTTAGCCGGCTTAAGTGTGGCACAACGTCGCGCCAAATCTCGAGTCACTACAGTAGCTATTGATCGTATGTCCTTTATGTCTCCCGTCAGAGTAGGCGACTTAATCTGTTGCTATGCCCACATCCTCAAAATAGGCCGCAGCTCCATCCAAATACACGTAGCCACCTGGGCTATCGGTGTGGAAGATGAGGAATATCACCAAGTCACCGAAGGCCTATTCACCTATGTAGCTATTGATGCTGAGGGTAAGCCTTGGCCTGTAGAGCGTTAAAATCAAAAGGTGTCAGACCAGCTTGGTCTGACACCGTTGGGTTTCCAAGCAAATTAATTGATCTGAACTATACTGGCTCATACCGTCAACCGAGATAAGGAGATCTCTATGCGAGCCACACCAAACACAAGCCCCCTCAGACTAATACAAGAATGGTTTAGCGCTAATCAAAAGAGGATATTCTTCTTTCTTACGATCGCGCTGGCACTCTTAGCCATAGCAGCCGTTATTGGAGCACCTATCGCCTTTATTCCTGCGGTAGGCGCAATAACCGCAGGTGCTTTAACCGCTTCGTTGTTTATGTTTCTCGCTTTATGTGCTGCATTAGCCGGACTTTTTATTCCAGGGAAAACGGGGCAGGTTGTTCCTCTTTCAGGGCAGTTTGACCAATCCCATGAAGCAGCTCCTGCCAATGCTTCTGCTGCTCAAGCTTCAGCTGCAGTAGCTAGCCAACAGGCCATGTTTCAAGGCAGCGTGATTAATGGTCATTCTGTTCATGCTGGAGCCGCAGCACCTGCTTCAGCGGCTGCTGCCCAAACTCTAGCGCATGCCCAGGAAGCAGCTGATGCTGCCGATCCTTCTGCTGTTCAAGCTTCAGCTCCAGCTCAAGTAGCAATCGGACAGGCCACATTTCAAGGTAGCGCGACTAATGTTCATGCCGTTCCGGCTGTTTCTATAGGAGCCGTAGCACCTGCTTCAACGCTTGCCGCTCAAACTCCAGCTCATGCAGCAAGTCCAGTCACCGCATCTCAAGCTAGCGCGACTAATAGTCATGTCGCTCCTGCTGTTCATACTGGAAGCGCAGCACCTGCTTCAACGCTTGCCGCTCCAGCTCATGCAGGAAGTCCAGCCAGCGCATCTCAAGCTAGCACGACTAATGATCATGCCGCTCCTGCTGGAGCTGGAGCTGACAAGCGTAAGAGCGAAAAATTCGATTTTAACGCGATTGGGGATACGCCACCTCCACTTCCAGAAAGTCCTCTTACACCTGTTCCCTCTCGTTTAGGATCAGGGCATAAATATGAAGGGCATATGCGCCATCCGGCTTTGAGAAATCCGAGAACGAATACAGCGTCTACTCCAGCATCAGCAGATAGAGCAACGCCGCCGGTTTCGCCGGCGGTTCCTAGTCCTACTGGTGGTGAATTGAAAACTCCTGAGCGAGGAAGGGGGGCTGCCGGATCTAGGGATACTCTTACAGTTCCTGCTCCTGTAACAGCTAGAGCAACAACAGCACCGATCCATAACTCTACGGATAACGAGGGAAAACCTGGCGCTGATGGATCACCCCCTGCTGCTCAAAGAGAGCGACCACGAGCAGGAAGCGCTTTCTGAGAAGGGTGTCAGACCAGTTTGGTCTGACACCAATGGGTTCCCGTCAATTTGATAGGCCAATCTTTTATCTTCCAGCGCCAGCGCCAGCGCCAGCACACGCAGCTCCTGCAACGTCGGCATCTGCCTGCAATGCCAGCCTCTGCAATTGCAGCAGTAGCGCAGCTCCCTTCACATCTTCAATTGCTTCTGTAGCTTCCTTATCATCCTCTACTGCAGCACCAGCGCCGGCTCTAGCTCTAGCCTGCAAACCACCACCCAGTAATCCGACTTTAATCAGTGGGCTTGGGCTTGGTTTTAAGTCGGCGATTAAGGCGGTTCTGATCATGCTGGGCTCTACAACACGCTCTTCACTTAAATGCTTGTAGGCTTTGTCTAGGTCTTTTAGCGCATTGCTGATGAGTGCTGGTGTAACATTTTTTATGGCTTTACTGGGAATGTAATTAAGAACTAATCGTAAATCCGCATCCGTCGCTTCTAATGCTTCAATTTGGGTTCTTAAGAATGCGTATTTTTCAGCATCAGCAAAGTGATGAACATCTCTGAATAGTTTATCTATAGCAGCGTCTCGTAACGCACTTGTTTCTCTGGGTACTTTGAACTTAGCGGCCTTTAATGTGTTTAGCTTGTGGATCAATGTATAGTATTCAGCACAATGCGCCTTGAAGGCATCTCTTTTGACTTGTTGATCGGCGCTTATTTCAGTTTTCGATTGGACTTGGGAGTAGCCCGCTTTAAGCTCATATAAAGCTTCAGATGCTAGAGGGGTAACGGTGCCTGTTCTTTCAGCCTCACGATTAATAATGCGGCTGAGATCTTGATCTAAACTTGTTAAGTTCGCGATGGCTATCCCAAGTTTTGTAAAAACAGTTTCATCCTGAGGGTGCAGAAGCGTGACAAGGAGCTCTGTGATAGCGTTATATCGCGCTCTAAGTGTTAAATCGATGATGTCTTTAAATGCGAATGAGGGCATATCTTTATCTTTGGGGCTAAGCAAAGCGCATCGTTGAGTGTTGAATTTCTTGAATCGGGCGGACTCTAAATCAGGGTGTAGTTCTTTTCCCTTTCGATCATGCGCTACTAATCTATCGACCAGGCTCCCATCCAGGTTCAGATCTTGACCCCTCACATCAGTACCTAAGTTCAGATCATATTTAAGACGGGGCAATTCGAGCGCCAGTTTTTCATCGAAGACTTTTAATGCGGATAATTTTTTCTCAATTTCAATGAGCTGAGTTAAGCTATTGCACATTGAAATTGAGACCTCTGGTATTGAGGCGTCAAGATCTAACAAAAGACGAGCACGTGTGCTCTTAATGAAACGGAGCGTTTCTTTTAAATTATCGTTGACAGGCAGTGGTCTAGAGCCATATAAATGCTTTCGTTCTGCAAAGAGTTTTTGAACTTCAGCCTTCTTGGCGAGGAAGCTTTTAAAGGAACTTTCCACTTCATCGACGATGTTTTTAAGCTCCTCTACGGAATTTTTTTCATCCTCGATTTCTAGATAAAGCCTCATTTCATAGGGTTCTAATGAGAAAAGGGATTTAAGTTTCGCATCGATCGCTTTTAACTTAATTAAGTCATCCTTGAGTTTAGCCACTGCGGCTATTGAAGTGGCTGTTTCAATTTCAGCTCCTATTTTCGCCAAAACCCGCTTTCTTAAATTCTTAATGGAATAGGGAAGGAAGTAAGCGCTAAATTCTTCTGCATTAAATTTCCTGAACTCTGCTCGGGCCTCTGGAATGCCGAGGAAAATAGCTAAATTCTCGGGAGTTGCTTTAATTTTTTCTTCTAAATAGTGAACGATCAGTTCGAAATCAACAGGCATACCGTCGATAATTGAAGGACTATGAGCTATTTCTTGGATGACTTTTGCAATAAAGCTATTGGCCGCATTATCGCCGGCTTGTCCCCAGCTGCTAACAATGGCGGCTTGTTCTAGGCTTGTATGAGCAGTAAATTTGTATTGTAAATAAGATAGCTTTCTGTTGATGTAGAGGTCGATAAAAGTATTAAAATAATCAGGATTGCTTTTAGTGTCTGTGAAAAAACTTATGTAGTTTTTAATAATTTCATCAATGGCTTGCTTAGCAGGTGTGTTTATAGTCTTAGTGTAGAAACCCAAGGCCTTATCTTGGGCAATGATATAAATTTGTGCATCCCTTATTTTTAGATCTTCGATTTGTATACACAGCCTCAGATAACTGGCATTGTCTTGAGCTAATTTCAAGCCATTGTGCAGTACAGTGCTATTGAAATGGCGAGCTGTAATGCATGGGAGAATGGGAGAGTGATCGTCGTCGACAGCATAGTCATAAAGTCTAATGGGTTTGCCGAGTTGTGTTAATTCTTCTTTCGCTGCCTTAAACATGAGATCCAGCATTTTCCAGCGAGCAATCAACTCAGGATTTAATGCATCCTCTTCGTGCAGGGCTAAAGCATAATTGAGTTCAGGTGTTGCTGCCGTGAGCGCTGCATCAAAGTCTTTCAGTACAGTGAGCTCTGCTTCGATTTCAGCGAGTTTATCGAGATTAGCGTTTTGAAGTCGAGTGGGAAGCTTTTCCAAAAGTCGGGCACGTCGAATGGCAATGGCTGCAAGGCTTGCATTTAATTTATCATTGCCAGGAAAGCGATGCCCAATGCGTTCTGTCAATAAGACTTGAACCGTCGTACGTTTGCTTAGGAAAGCTGTATTTAGCCTTTCCAGCTCAACCACCGTATTTTCTAGATTTTCGAGAGTCGGGCCTGTTGCCGAGGGTGCGCCTAACCGGGGGCCTGCTATCGAGCACAGTGTTTTAATTCGTTCATCTAATAAATGGAGCTGAGCTATTTGCTTAGCCGCTTCGTTTAATCTTTCTTCGGGATCAAAGGCATCCAGATCATCTTTGATGCGAGTTAAAATACTCCGGCGCTGTGCTTCCAATGCATCGGCGAGCGGATGCCCACTGATAACGAGTTTATCAGAGGCATTGTAGTTTCTTAGAGCCTGGGCATAGGTCTCTGCGATCTTATTCAAATCACTTAGCTTACGATGGAATACTGCAATACTATCCGTAGCTAAAATAGCAAAAGCGACGGGTAGACGGGGAAGTCGTGTTAGGGGGGAGTTGGCTTTAAGAAGGGTTCCTACTAAATGGAGGACGCCTATATCTTGTTTAAGCTGTCCTAAGGTGATTAAATTTTTGGCTGTCTTGAGTCTTTCGTCAGCTTTGCAAATTAATGTGGCAAATTTCTCAATCCACGGTGCTAAGAAGGGTGTTGTTATTTTATTCGATTCATCAGCGAAAACTGTGTATAGCAATGCTATGTTTGCTTTAGAATCAGTGGGATCAAAAAACTTTTTTAAAGTGTCTGGAGTGGCTGGAATTTTTCGAGCTAAAAAAGCGGAAAAGAGCGCTTTAGTATGTTCGTGGTTAGAATGGTACTCGTGTAGAGTCCGAGCAAAGGCATCGCTCATGGAAGCTATGCTTTCTTGAATAAAGCGGCTGGCTGCACTCTCAGGCGTGCCCCAAGTTTCAACAATTGCGCTCTGCTGCGCGTCTGATAGTTTAGAAAATTGTGGTGTTAAGTCAAAATCAGCTGGTGTGCTTTGTATCTCTAGGTAGGCATCAATAAGCCGGGCGGCTTCTGGAGTCTTGGCTGCAGCGGCACGAACTAGGATAGATCCAAAATTTGCTCCATGACGAGGTGATCTGTCGACTTCAATAGCACTGGGGCATGTTTTCAAAAACAATTGAAGAATGGCCCACTGCCCAGCCTCGCTGGCTACTGCAAAAGGAGTGGGCTCATCCCTGCCCGTTCTTATTTGAATGCAAGCGTATTGACGGTAATGCGTGTGGGCGGCTAGCTGCAGTATGGCTTCGGTGACCTCATAATTACCCGTTCGAGCGGCTGCATGAAGAGCGGTTTCTTTCTTGTCTGTTGTATAAGAGAGGAAGTTAGTTAGATTAGTCTTTAGAAGCTCTAATGCAGCGCAGGTTCCAGCGCGCGTCTTGGCTTCAAGAGCCTTGTGTAAGGCTAGATCGCATCCTCCAGTGATGGGTTTAAGCTCGGCACCACTCACGTAGAGGTGACGCGCCGAGCAATTCCGCCGAATGTAGCTGCAAATGCCATCCCAGTTCTCTGCGTCGGCTAAAGCCATAATCGCAATATCGTGTTCTGTCATGCTGGATGCCTTTTGTTAAAATATAAAATCCAATTTTAACAAAGGATTCTTAAGGAAATATTAATTTTTTGGGAATTTGGGTGGCTTTGTCAGGACTCTACGCCACGCCAAGAGCAAAGCCGTGGGTGTCAGACCAGACTGGTCTGACACTCTTGGGTTTTTGGGTGTCAGACCAGTTTGGTCTGACACCAATGCACTGATTACAGTGTCAGTGTAGCCGCTGAAGTAGCAACATTTATGGGCTCATCACAATCTCTTGCCGCTGCAGTGTCGCTTTGGGGAGGATAGGTGACGGCTGCTGGTTCTGCTGACTCTGCTAATGGAGGCAGAGCACAATCCGAAACGCCAGGCGCTGTGGATGGCGGTACAAGTTGCATTGCTGTGCCCATAACAGTTAAAGCTCTAAATCCTACTATTACCAGAGGTGGTGCTAAAGGACTGGGAAGAGGAGCGCGCGCTCCAGTTGCAGCGGCAGCCTCGGGATCAGCTCTCGGAGCTGTTGGCGGCAATAAATGAGGGGTAGAGGCGCCTCCGGCTCCGGCCGCCGCCCTAGAAGCAGGCGGAGCGCTTGGCCTTGTCTTTGAGAGATCAGTCGAGTCGCCCGCAGCACTTCCTTTTTTAGAGAGGCTTTCATCAGAAACATGTTGTTCTTCCCGGGGTGTTTGAGCAGCTTTTAGAATTTCAACTTGAACACACAGCTGCACATAACTGGCAGTGTCTTGAGGTGATTTTAAGTTGTCCTGCAGTGTAGTGATAGCGAGACGGCGAGCTCTAAAGCTTGCATCAGTGAGAAAGCGAAAGTGAGAGTAGCCGTCCAATCTTTTGAGCTGTGTTAATTCTTCATCTGCTATCTTAAGCAGACGATCCAGCATTTTCCAGCGATCAATCAATGCGGGATTTAATGCATCATCTTTTTGTAGGGCTAAAGCATAATTGAGCTCAGGTGCTGCCGTCGTGAGCGCTGCATCAAAGTCCTTCAACACAGTGAGCTCTGCTTCGATTTTAGTGAGTTCATCGAGATTAGGGTTTTCAAGTCGAGTGTGAAGCTCTTCAAAAAGTTGGGCGCGTTTGGCGGCAATGGCTTCAAAGCTTTCGTTTAATTTAGCATTGGCAGGAAAGCGATATTGGTTGCGTTCAGTCAATAATGTTTGAAGCGTAACGCGTTTGGCTTGAGATGTTGTATTTAGCCATTCTAGCTCATGCACTGTATCTTCAAGACTTTCTAGTCTTGTATCGGTTGATCGGGGTATGCTTAAGCATGGACGTGCTATCGAGCACAGCGCTTGAATTCGTCTGTCTAAGGAACGGAGCACAGCTATTTCTCTAGCCACTGCGTTTAATCTTTCTTCAGGGTCAAAGGCCTCTAATTCAGTGTTGATGTGGGTTAAAATAATTCGGCGTTGTGCTTCCAGTGCATCGGCGAGCGGATGTCCACTGATAACGAGTGCATTAGAGGTATTATATTGAGTTAGAGCCTCATCGTATTTTTCTGCGATGCAGTTTAAAACCGTTATTTTGCGGTGGAAGACTTCAATATTATCCGTATCTAAAATAGCAAAAGCGCTGGGTAGGCGAGGGAGCCGTGTTAAAGCAGAGCTAAGAAAGGGCCTTGTTCGATCGAGGAAGAAGGGCCTATCACGTCGAAGCTGCTCTAAGGCGGTTAAATTTTTGGTTGTACTGAGTCTTGTTCTAAGTGCTGAACTTAAGCGAGCCAATTTCGTAACCAAAGGCGTTAAGAAGGGTGTTGTTATGCTAGTTGCTTTAGCGACTTCGGCTTCTATCCATCTCAACTCTGATTCAAACGCGCTGAGATCAAAAATCTTTTTTAAGCTTTCTGGGGTGGCTGGAAGAAGTTTTCGACCGAAAAAATCAGCAATGATCCTAAAGACTTTTTCCTCTTCCGTTTTGTTAAGAGAATAGATCTCAGCGAGGTGCCTGGCGTTGGCAACTATGTTTTCTTGAATAAAACGGCTGGCTGCACTGTGGGGCAAACCCCAAGTTTCAATAATCGCTCTTTGCTCTTCATCTGTGTGTGCATGAAATTCTTTTCTTAAGTCTAAATAATCTGATGCGAGCCGCATAAGGACCTCATCAATATATTGGTCTGCTGCTCGGGTATTGGCTGAGTCAGCACGAACTAGGGTATATCCAAGCTTTCCGCCTGGATGAGGCGTGAGCGCGTGGCGCATAGCGAGTGGGTATGTTTCCAAAAATAACCGAAGAATGTCCCACTGCTCAGCCTTATTGGCTAGGTAAAAAGCAGAGGGCTCATCCTTGTGGAATTTCTTAACGCAAATAGATCTGCCATTATAAATACGCTCTTTGGCTAGCTTCACTATGAGTGCTGCGACTTGATAATTACCTGTGAGAGCAGCCAGATGAAGAGCGTTTAGCTTCCCGCCGCTTTCATCTCTTGAATAAGAGGTGAAATCAGCCAGATTAGAGTTTATAAGCGCTAATGCTGCGCGGGTTCCATCCGGGCTGCGGGACTTAATAGCTTCGTGTAAAGCCAGGTCGCATGCCGAGCTATTAACAGATGTACAGGCAGCATCGTATTGGTCGCCGTAGGGAGAATGACCGAAGTAGCGGCAGGGCAACGAATACCGTTGAGCGTACTCTTCAATTCTGAGCCAGCGATAGCCACTCTGGTCTCTTAAAAAATCCCTAATATTAATATCATGTTCTCTCATCGCTAATACCTTTTTTAAAATATGCGATCAATTTTAACAAAGAACTATTAAGGAAATATTAATTTTTTTGGGGATTTTTTTCCTGTCATTCCCGCGGAGGCGGGAATCCAGTCTAAAACAGCTATTCCTTTCCCACGTAAACACGCGGGTAAAAGGGCTTAATAAACACACTCGCCTTCCAGGCGAGAAAGGAACGCTGCTGAATTTAACCTGGATTCCCGCCTCCGCGGGAATGACAAAGTAAAAATTGTCCTGTGCCGAAACAATCAAACTTGCGTAAGAGCCATTCCTTTGGCAATCGATAAAGGAATATTGGGATTGAGCGGATTGACTTTAACTTCTCTATGGGCGGGATGCACGATTAAGTCCATATCCTCCATTGGAATAGCACCCAATAATACTTCTTCACCAAAGACCATGGCGCCTACATAACAGCGACGATGGGTGCAGCTCAGCTCTACAGGACCCACATAAGAAACTAATCTTTTGGAGCCATCAACGAGCGTGACTTCGCGTTTTTCACGTTCTGTAAGTTCAAGTTGTATTGCCATATGTTCTGGAATGCATAAGTGCAGAGCCCCTGTGTCGGCTAAGGCTTTGGTGTGAATAGGGGATAACTTTGATTTTAGGGGGTTTTTCAGAGTGAGTTGTGTGGTGGTGATTCCCATGAAATGCTCCATAATTTATACAGACATCAGGATACAATCTATTGGGTATTTTACAATGCCGTATTTTTAGTTAAATCATCTTTTCTAACAGCACCAAATACCCCTCAACCGCTTCTTTTTGTTGATAGCGCAAGACTAAATTATCTAAGTTTAGGGTTTTGAATTGGTGTTTTTCGATGAGTTCTTCTAGATAAGCTTTGGTGTGGGTGTAGCGTAGGGATTGTTGTAGGTGATAGGGGTAGGTAAATCCGCGTTCTACGGTAAATACAAAATAACCGTTTTTGACTAAAGCTTCATGCGCCTTTTTAAAGAGTGTGTCGAGTTCGCCGTGATAGCTGAATACATCCGCGGCTACGATTAAATTAAAATGGTTTTTTTGAACCAAATAATCGCTGATATCAGCTTGTTTGAGTTCGGTGTAGATATTTTTCTGGGAAGCTAAATCCAGCATATTTTCGGAAATATCAACGCCGATCAATTCAGAGGCATAGGGTTTTAAAAGCGCGCCACTTAAACCTGTTCCGCAGCCTAGATCTAAGATTTTCCAAGGAGATTTTCCGATAGAGGTCGTTGTTGTTAAGACTTTAAATATTTCTTCGGGGACTTGGTATCGTAAATGTTCTTGTAGATGTTTGTCATAATAAAGCGCGTATTGATCGAATAAATGCGAGAGATATTCAGGCGGTGCTGTCTCGGGGACCTCTTCGTTTTGTTTTAGTCCCGCCAATATGTATTTAATTTCAGGATCATCAGGCTGAATTTTAAGTGCTTCTTCATAGTGATGAATGGCTTTGTTGGTGTGGCCAAATTTAAGATGAATGACGGCTAAATTTAAGTGTGCGTTGAGATATTGAGGCTCTAGACGTAGCACCTCTTCAAAATAGGGAATGGCATCGTCATTGCGATTTTGTGCGTTAAAAATAACGCCAATGTTGTAGTAGCAATCTAAGCTAGGTTGAATGGATAATTGCTGTAGATAATGGCTTAAAGCTTTGCTTAAAGCTTCTTTTTCCAAGTAGGCAGCGCCTAAATGATAATGCGCTTCGGGGTGTTCAGGGTTTATTTCTAAGCATTCTTCGAGTTGCGTGATGGCTTCGTCATATTCTTTGTTGGCTAAAAAGGCAAGTGCTGCATCGTGCAATAAATCCGCATGATGGGGTTGAAGTTTCAATGCTTCTTTAAAGTAATGAAGGCTGTCGGTGTACTGGGCTTCGTTGTAATACAGTTTTGCTAAAGTATAGGTGGCTTTGGGATGAGGGCCGTGTTCGATGGCTTTTTTAAAGCTTTCAGCGGCGGCATTGTAGTCTAGCGATCTTAATAAGATATTACCTTTTATCGCGTGAAACTCAGCTGAATTAGGTTTTATTTTTAGGGCTTGATCGATGGATTGTATTGCGTTGTCATATTGATTTAATTGGGTGAATACAATGGCTAAAGCTTCCCAGCATTCGAAATTATTAGGATCGTGTTTAATAATTGCTTGATAGAGTTCTAGGGCTTTATTGAGCTGACCTGCATGATGGGTTTGTTTGGCTTCTTGGAAGGTGGGGTATGTCATTGGGTATATTTTATGGCTGTCCAAATTAAATTGGTGTAGGGGTGTCTGATTTAAAATTGGCCGAATCGCAGGTCTATCTTGTAACGGAATCTTCCTATCGGGTAGAGACAATCTATCGGAGTGGTGTCAGGCTGCTGCAGCCTGACACCACGCTTCTATATTGTCTCTCTCGTTACAGGATAGAGAGACAATTCGTGAATTGTCTCTACCCGATAGCAAGATTCCGTTACAGGATAGACGGGCTATTCAGCCATTTTTGCTTTGACAGCCTCACTCAACTGATAAACCGCCATCGCATAAGCAATGCGGGGATTATAACTCATGATGGTTTTGAAGTTAGGGAGAACCACCCAATATTCCGGTGCATTTTCACCTTGAAGTTGTACTAGGCTGGCTCTGGGTTGAGCGCCTAATGGATTCGTCAATGTCACCCCATTTTTCTCCAACAGTGCCACAGATTCATTTAACAATACTTTAGATTCAATTAATTTTTGATAGCTTGTGCCATTCACGCTAGCCAAAGTAGCCACAGGCGCATGCAAAGTCCAATGATTGGTTTTAAAATAATTGGCCACGCTCATAATGGCATCTTCATGTTTATTCGAAATATCGATGATGCTATTCGGATCATAAGCCACCGCAAATTTACGTGAACTGCTGGGCATAAATTGAGGGATACCAAAGGCACCTGCATAAGAACCCTTCACGGAAAGCGGTGAAATATGCTGTTGACGACACATTAATAAAAATTCTTTAAGCTCTTGAGTGAAGAATTTAGAACGTGCGGGATAATTAAAAGCCAAGGTAGAAAGCGCATCAATCACGCGATAATTGCCGACTAAATTACCATAATTGGTTTCAACGCCAATGATGCCGACAATAATGGCAGGATCCACGCCATAGCGTTTTTGAGCCTCCTCTAAGAATTTCTTATTTTTCTTCCAATACGCGACACCACCTTCAATGCGTTGGTTATTTAAAAAATGTGAGCGGTATTTATACCAAGGTTGCGCCTCATAGGGCGTCGTCATGGATTTAATAATAGAATCTTTAAATTCCACTTGTTCGAAAAGTGCTGTTAAAGCTGTTTTATCAAAATGATCTTCTTGCACCATTTGATTGATAAAACTTTGCATAGGGGGCGTTAAGTTGTTCGCATAGAGTGAGGTTGAAACACTGAAACAGCAGATCCATAAAATCAATTTTAATAAGCGCATAGTAGCTCCCTTAGCTAGACAATAATTTCTTATGAGTATGAACGGACATAATGATACCAAATCCTGCCATGAGACTCACTATCGATGTTCCACCAAAGCTAATAAAAGGCAGCGGGATGCCCACGACCGGTAAGAGCCCAATAACCATGCCAATATTGAAAAAGGCTGAGAGGAAGAAAGTGAGGCTAAGGCTGCCGGTTAGTAGGCGCGTAAAGGTGTTTTGTGCCTGTGAGCTGATATAAAGGCATCGACTCAGGATCCCTAAGAAAATCAAAATAAGGATGACGGAGCCTATAAAGCCTAATTCTTCGGCAGTAACGGCAAAAATGAAATCGGTGGTGTGTTCCGGTAAGAATTTTAAGTGGGCTTGAGTTCCATTGAGCCAGCCTTTACCCAGTAATCCGCCGGAGCCAATGGCAATTTTAGATTGGATGATATGGTAGCCAGCACCCAAAGGGTCTCGCTCTGGGTTAAATAAGGTTAAGATGCGCTCTTTTTGATAGCTGTGTAAGAAGTGCCAGAGCAGTGGGGTTATCAGGGCTAATAGAGTGCCTAGACCCAGGATTAAACGCCAGCTAATACCGGCCAAGAGTATGACAAAGATACCTGAGCAGGCGATGACAATGGCGGTGCCTAAGTCAGGTTGTTTGGCTGTCACTAAAACAGGGACGAGCAAAATTAAACTGCAGATCAATAAGGTTTTTTTGGTGGGTGGTAGAATTTTATCGTTAAGATACCAGGCAATCATCATCGGCATCGCGAGCTTCATGATTTCAGAAGGCTGAAAGCGCATGAAGCCTAAGCTTAACCAGCGACGTGCACCATTATCCACTTGGCCAACGGCTAGAACCAAAATAAGTAAGATTAGGCCTAAACCAAAAACCCAGGGTGCTAAGTCTTGATAACGTTTGGGTGAGATTTGTGCGAATACCAGCATGACGGTGAAGCCTAAGCCTAAGCGCAGCGCTTCGTTTTTAACCATCACCATGCTTTGATTGCTGGCGCTGTATAAGATGAAAATACCCAGGCAAGAGAGTGCTAATAATCCAATAAAAAGTATGGGGTCGATATGAATCCTATCCCAACTAAATCGGGCTAGTTTTTGTTTGAGATGATTTTCGTGGAAGGACATGCACGTTTATTCCTATATAAAATTGGCCGAATCACCCATCTATCCTGTAACACAATCTTCCTATCGGGTAGAGACAATTCACGAATTGTCTCTCTATCCTGTAACGAAAGAGACAATTCGTGAATTGTCTCTACCCGATAGCGGGATCTCGATTCAATCAAGACGGGCGATCCGTGGATCTGCCCTACGGCTGTTCATCCGGTTTTGGATCCAAATAAGCATCCAACACCGCCCTGGCTACTTTGTTCGCAATGTTCTCATGTTCCACAATAATCGCAACCGCAATTTTAGGGTGATCGACAGGAGCAAAACTTATAAAGAGATGATTGTTGCGAAGGCGTTTAATGACGGTTGCATCGGTGATATTGGGATCGTGTTTGCCATAGATTTCAGCCGTCCCTGTTTTGGCGGCAGCCGTATAGGGCATATCGTGCCCTACAGCCCAGGCGGTGCCGTGTTGAGATCTTAAAACTTGCTGCATGCCTTGGATAACAATATCCCAATTACCCGGTTCTTGTAGCACCACGGGATCCAGAGGCGTGATGGGTGTTAAGTGTGTTCCTTCTTTCAGATCTTCCGTTTTTAACAGCAGATGCGGTTGATAACGCAAACCGCGATTCGCAATAGTGGCGGTAGCCTGAGCTAATTGAAGCGGGGTGATTAATAAATAACCTTGCCCAATGCCTGTGATCACGGTGTCGCCCGGATACCAAGCGGCTGAGTGTCGGGCGCGTTTCCATTCAGGGCTGGGTACTAAACCGGGCAATTCATCGGGTATATCAATGCCCGTTTTCTGACCAAAACCAAAGGCTGTTAGGATTTCATCCATGTGCTTGATGCCCAATTTGAGCGAAAGCGTGTAGAAGTAAATATCACAGGAAACCGTAATGGCATCGACGATATTCACTCGGCCATGACCGCCTCGTTTCCAGTTCCAATCGTGATAGACATGCTCCACATGCGGCAAACGGAAAATGCCGGGATCATAAATGTGATAATCCACATCCGCGAATTTCAAATCTAAAATCGCTAGAGCATAAAAGGGTTTGACGGTGGATCCAGGCGCGAATTGACCTCTAATAGCGCGATTATAGAGAGGTCGTTCAGGAGAATTGAGTAGGGCTGAATAATCTTTTTGACTAATGCCGGTGACAAATAAATTAGGATCATAGCTCGGGTTGGTCACTAAAGCTAAAATGTCGCCATTAGAAGGATCAATAGCCACGACGGCGCCACTTTCTTCGCCGAGTGCTTGTTGAGCCGCTACTTGGAGTTTGCTATCAATCGTTAAATATAAATTTTTCCCCGCTTGCGGGGCTTTCTTTTTAAGGCTGCGCACAACCTTGCCGTTGGCATCCATTTCAACTTCTTCGAAACCCACGTGGCCGTGTAAATCGTTTTCATAGTATTTTTCAATGCCGGTTTTGCCTAGGTAGTTAGAGCCTCGATAATTAACGGGATCGAGTACGGCTAATTCTTGGGGATTAATGCGACCTACATAACCGATGGCGGAGGTCATGTTTTCCTTGAGAGGATAATAGCGAATCATTTCCGTGTTAACGACCACGCCTGGAAAACGATATTGATCCACATAAAAACGTGCCACTTCCTCTTCACTCAGTTTAAGGCGCAATGGCACCGGTTCAAAAGGATGATAACGCCGTAAATTACGTTTGAAGTTGGCGATATCCGATTTATCGATGCTGATAATTTTCCCAAGATCCTCAATGGTTTGATCCAACTCTTTAATTCGATCCGGTATAAGAGCCAGATTGAAGGAAGGCGTATTTTGCGCCAGCAAAACACCATTGCGATCAAAAATTAATCCGCGGTTGCCCTCTAGAGGTATTACGCCTAGAAAATTTTTAGTGGAGAGCGTGGAATACAATGTGTGTTGAGTCAGCTGTAAATAACCCAAACGCAGAATCAGCAAAAGACTTAAGATTGCCGCAAGCACAAAGCCTACTATAGCTCGCCGTGTAAAAAGCTGCGATTCCTTATGATGATTCTTTATTTGGAGGAATTTTTGCATGTGGAATTTATTGTCCGTTTATCCTGTAAGGAGATCTTCCTATCGGGTAGAGACAATCTATTGGTGTGGTGTCAGGCTGCAGCAGCCTGACACCACGCTTCTATATTGTCTCTCTATCTTGTAACGCAATTTTCCTATCGGGTAGAGACAATTCACGAATTGTCTCTTTGCCCTATAACGAGAGAGACAATTCATGAATTGTCTCTACCCGATAGCGAGATCTCTATTCAATGAAGACAGGCGATTCGGCCAATTTTTAAATCCGGCGCCCCTACGAGAGATCTCGATTCAATCAACGGTGCCATTCTGCGGATTCGTTCTACAAGCACTCGTCAAATCCCACAACTGTTCAAGCTTATAATAAGCACGCGTTTCGGCCAGTAGAATGTGAACAACGGTTTGACCTAAATCAACCAGCGCCCAAGTTTCATCGCTGTTTTCTTTGGTGCCGAGAGGCCTTAGCGAGTGCTCTTTAGCCGCTTCCACTAATTTATGTTCAAGCGATTTGGCGTGGCGACCAGAGGTTGCGGTACAGATGATAATGCTGTCGCAGATATCCGTCATTTTCGATGCATCGATTTCAGTGATATCGACGGCTTTCCCTTCTTCAAGGGTGTGTGTGATGAGTTTGTTGAGTTCAATAAGATTCATGATATAGCCTATGTTGTTTAATGAAATGATCGACCGCTATGATGCCGGTGCTCTCCTGATTACGCACTAGAGTTGCAGAAATATCCTGCGGCTCCACCGCTTGAAAATAAATAAAACCACAGGGGGTTGATTCTAATAAAGCCAGTTCCTGTGTTTTATGTTTTTGAATGAGCTCTTGTAAAGCCTCTTCAGGGGTTAATTCAACCCCTGGTCTATTGACCACGACCAGATGGCACAGTGTCAGTACACTTTGCCAATCTTTCCAATGATTGAAGGCATTAAAAGCATCCACGCCCAAAATAAAAACCAAACTTTGAGTGGGGCCTATTTCAGCTCGCAGTGATCTTAATGTATCTACGGCATAAGAAACAGTCTCGCGCTTTAATTCTTGTTCATCGAGCTTCAGTTTTGGATGGTCCTTAATAGCGAGCTTCAGCATCTCTAAACGATCCCTCGCAGAAGCTTTGGGTGCTAAGCGATGCGGAGGAATATAAGAAGGAATTAAGCGCAGCTCATCTAAATTAAGCTGCCGAGTTAGTTCAAGGGCTATGGCAATATGCCCTTGATGAACTGGATCAAAAGTTCCGCCGAGTATTCCTATCATGCGCCACCTGCTAAAGCGGCGCCTGAAAATTCTAGGCAGAGGCGATTCAAAGCTAGCCAAAGATTTCCCGACTTTAATCCTTTTATGATTTGATCTACTTCGGTGAGTTGAACTAATAAATGCTTTAATAGCGTTGAATTCATTCGACGCAAAGCCAACTGAACAAAGGGCCGTTTGGTGAAGGCTTCTCGATCAATCAAATATTGAATATTCTCACCTTGTTCACGCTGTTGGCACAGGCTCAATAAAAGTCGAATTTCTTTGGCCAAAGCCCATAAAACCAAAGTGGCTTCTACTCCTTGTTGTTCCAAAGAACTGAGTATGTGTAATACGCGAGGTGTATTGCCCCGGAGTATGTAGTTGATTAAATCGAACACGGTATAACGTGAGCTGTCGCTAACAGCATTCATGACCTGTTCATTATCGATTTTAGTGTGTGTTGGATAGAGTAATTTTAATTTTTCTAAAGCTTGATTTAAGGCGAGTAAATTGTTTTCACAGAGCTCAGCCAATAGATTCATGCTGGAATTATCAGCTTCAAA
>Ga0206852_1021_pt1 | contig 61712 bp, 60 predicted proteins | sample Alteio_BWOrgCont_14_FD_152849 | JGI IMG/M metagenome (GOLD analysis project Ga0206852, IMG submission 152849) | Enriched cells from forest soil in Barre Woods Harvard Forest LTER site, Petersham, Massachusetts, United States -... | ecosystem: Environmental > Terrestrial > Soil > Temperate forest >... | reverse complement strand
TCCTTCGCGCAAAAGCAAGAGCCGCGCTCAGGATGACTGATCTCCGCAATGCACTCAGGATGACAGCTAACTCACACTACTCTCCCTGACGCTTCTCCAGCTCTTCCCATCTCGCATAACACTTTTTTAAAGCATCCTGTATCTCTTGCAATCTTGTCATGCTCGCAGTAATAACACTTTGTTCCTGTTTATAAAAATCACTTTGCGACATTTTTTCCTGCAACATTTTTTCTTCTTCATCCAGCTTTTCAATTTGTTGCGGCAATTCTTCCAGTTCCTTTTGCTCGCGATAACTTAATTTCACCGATTTTTTAGCTTCCGTTTTAACTGTTTTTTCTATCGACTTATTCATCTTCACCACTTCAGCAAGCGGTTTCTTCTGACGTAACCAATCCTGATAGCCACCAATGTATTCCTGTATCACACCGTTGCCTTCAAACACTAATGTGCTCGTTACCACATTATCAAGAAACGCACGATCATGACTGACTAACAATAACGTACCATTAAAATTCGCCAGTAATTCTTCCAGCAACTCCAGCGTTTCCATATCAAGATCATTCGTCGGTTCATCCATCACCAGAACATTCGCTGGTTTACTGAATAATTTCGCCAGCAACAAACGATTACACTCACCACCCGATAATGCTTTAACCGGTGTGCGAGCACGCTGTGGTGCAAACAGAAAATCACCCAGATAACTCATGACATGTTTTTTTTGACCGTTGATTTCGATAAATTCTGAACCTTCCACCACATTGTCCATAACATTTTTTTCGAGATCCAGTGTCTCACGCTGCTGATCAAAATACGCAATTTGTAAATTGGTTCCCTGTATCACACTACCTTGTTGCGGAATAATTTTTCCCAATAAAATATTTAATAATGTGCTTTTTCCTGCGCCATTCGGTCCAATTAAACCAATGCGATCTCCACGCATAATACGCTGGGAAAAATTTTTAATGACAATCTTGTCACCAAATATTTGCGTCACATCTTTGGCCTCAGCAACCACTTGACCAGATTTATCTCCCGCATTGATTTCAAATACCGCTTTACCTTGCACATTTCTTCTTTTACTACGTTCCAGTCGCATTGCTTCCAGTGCACGCACACGACCTTCATTACGCGTACGTCTTGCCTTGATTCCCTGACGAATCCACACTTCTTCCTGCGCAAGTTTCTTGTCGAAATCAGCATTTTGCTTTGCTTCTGCATGTAACATTTCTTCCTTGCGCAATAAAAATGTCTGATAATCACATGTCCATGAAGTCAAATTGCCTCTATCCAGTTCTATAATTCTGGTAGCAAGTCGCTGCAATAATGCACGATCGTGAGTAATAAATAATAACGCACAACCCGATGCCAGCAACTGATCTTCCAGCCATTGAATTGCATCAATGTCGAGATGATTAGTCGGTTCGTCCAGCAATAATAAATCAGGTGTTGCAACCAGTGCTCTTGCCAATGCTGCACGACGTTGCCAGCCACCAGAAAGTTGCGATAATAATTTATCCGCATCCAGCTCAAGACGCGTCAAAATATTACTAATCTGCTGCTCGTGTAACCAGCCATTGCACGCATCAATGGCATTTTGTAATTTTTCCATGCGTGCAAGATCAGCATCAGTATGCTGAGCAAGATGGGTTATGGCATGATATTCACGCAATAATTGACCGGATTCTGCTAATCCTTCTGCGACATAATCATAAATTGTCAGATTATCCTGTGATGGTAATTCCTGGGCTAATCTCGCAATACGCAAATGTGGTTGACGCCAGACATTTCCTGCATCTGGCAGTAACACACCTTCAATGATTTTTAATAATGAAGATTTTCCTGCACCATTGCGACCAATCAAACACACGCGCTCGCCTTTGCCAATCTGAAATTTGACATGATCCAGCAAGGGATGTAATCCATAAGCGAGTGAGACATTATCCAGCATGAGTAATGGATTCATTGCAAATTATCCCGCTCAACACAGGCTTGTAACCATTCTTCTTCCAACCTTTCCATTTTCTTTTTTAATTCCACTTGTTTGGCAAGTGTTGTTTGTAATTTATTTTTTTGATCATCAGCATAAATCGTATTATCAGCCAGAATCGTTTCTGTCTTTAAAAAATCGCGCTGATTTTTTTCCATATCCATTTCCAGTAGTTTAATTCTCTGCAATAACGGACGCATTTTTTCGCGCTGATTTGCATCTTTTTGTCGCTGTTCCTTGCGCGATTTTTCATTCGTTGAAATATTTTTTACTGATGCTTGTTGTTTGCGATAATCCAGCAACCATTTTTCATAATCATCAAGATCACCATCAAATGGATTCAATTCCTGATTCGCTACCAGAAATAATTGATCCGTTGTCGTGCGCACCAGATAACGATCATGACTGACGAGAATCATTGCACCTTCATATTCCTGCAAGGCGATGCTTAATGCCTGACGCATTTCCAGATCAAGATGGTTGGTGGGTTCATCGAGTAATAATAAATTCGGACGCTGCCAGACAATTAATGCCAGTGCAAGACGTGATTTTTCTCCACCGGAAAATTCACGGATGGATTGAAAAACTGTTTCGCCAATAAAGCCGAAACTGCCGAGAAAGGTTCGCAATTCCTGTTCAGAATAAGTAGGTGCTAATCGTTTTAAATGTAACATTGGCGAATCATCCAGTTGCAAATGATCCACCTGATGTTGCGCAAAATAGCCTATTTTCAAACCTGGACTTGCTTCACGCACGCCTTTGGCAGGTGAAATTTCTCCTGCCAATAATTTTATAAACGAGGATTTACCTGCACCATTACAACCTAAAATCGCAATACGATCCTTACCTGTCAGGCTCCAGTTTAAATAACGCAAAACAGTATGATCACCGTAAGCAATATACGCATCATCCAGTGTCATCAAAGGTGTAGGACAATGTTCAGGTGATTTGAAGGTAAATTGAAATGCTGATTCTGTTTGCACTGCACAGACAAGATCCATACGTTCAATGGCTTTTACACGGCTTTGTGCCTGTCTTGCTTTGGATGCTTTCGCACGAAATCGATCAACGAATGATTGTATGTGTGCGATTTGTTTCTGCTGTTTTTCATAAGCTGCTTGTTGCAATAATAAAAATTCAGCACGCTGCTTTTCAAAATCAGAATAAGTTCCGGTATACAATTTTATTTTTTGCTGTGATAAATGCGCAATATGATCCACTGCATGATCAAGAAAATCACGATCGTGTGAAATAATCAGTAATATGCCATGATAATTCTTCAGCCAATTTTCCAGCCAAACGACTGCATCAAGATCAAGATGGTTAGTGGGTTCATCGAGTAATAAAATATCTGAACGACACATCAATGCACGCGCAAGATTCAATCGCACACGCCAACCACCCGAAAATGTGCTGACTGCCTGTTGTTGTTCATGTTGTGAAAATCCAAGACCATCGAGTAATTGTGCTGCACGCGCTGTTGCAGTGTAACCATCAATCACGCTGATTTTTTCATGCAATTCAGCAATACGTTCACCATCGTTTTCTTCTTCAGCATGTAATAATTCTATTTGCAATGCGCACAGTTCTGCATCACCTTGCAAAACATATTCACGTGCTGATATCGGCAAAGCCTGTGTTTCCTGGGCAACATGCGCAAGACGAATACGCGCAGGCATGGTAAATTCACCCGTTTCAGCTTCGAGTTCGCCCATGATTAATGCAAATAAGCTGGTTTTTCCACTACCATTTGCACCGATTAAACCAATGCGCTGTTTGTGGTAAATCGTCCAGTTGAGTTGCTCAAATAAGATATTGCGTCCACGTCGTAGTTTTATATTTTCAAATTTTATCATTGTTTAATTTATTCACCCTCACCTTTAATGAACTGGATGATAGCAGAAAAATCTTTTTCTCCTCCACCCTGATTGACAAATAAATCGTATAAAGCTGTTGTTTCTGCTCCCAGAGGAATGGATGCATTCACTGATTCGGCTGCATGTTGTGCAAGTCGCAAATCCTTGAGCATCATTTTTGACATGAAACCAGGTGCATATTCCCGATTGGAAGGTGCGGTTTGCACGATATCTGGCACAGGACAATAAGATGTCATCGACCAGCATTGCCCAGAAGCATTGGAACTAATCTCAAAAAATTTCTTCGCATCCAGTCCCAATTTTTCAGCAAGCGCGAACGCTTCACAGGTGCCAATCATCGAAATTCCCAGCAGCATGTTATTGCAAATTTTTGCTGCCTGACCACTTCCAGCTTCTCCTGCATGCACGATTTTTTTACCCATTTTTTGCAGGATAGGTAATGCACGTTCGAAATTTTCCTGCTTACCACCAACCATAAAAGTTAACGTCGCAGCTTCTGCACCGGATACTCCACCGGATACTGGCGCATCGAGCATGCCAATCTTTCTTTTTTCTGCTTCAGCATGCAATGCACGTGTTGCAACTATATCAATGGAAGAACAATCGATAATTAATTTTCCAGCGGATACATTCACAAATAAACCTGATTCTGATAAACAGATATCTGTCACTTGCTGACCGGTTTGCACAGAAATAAAAATGATATCCGCATATTTTGCAATTTCTGCAATGGAAGCTGCCGCACTCGCACCATCTTTTGTAGCCGATGCAATTGCAGCAGGCATCACATCATAAACCATCACTGCAAAACCTGCTTTTAGCAAATTCCGCATCATGGGATGTCCCATATGTCCCAGACCAATAAATCCTAATTTCATATTTTCTCCTTGGGAAACCAGCGCTGTGTGATCGTTTTTAATTTGGTATAAAAACGTACGGCATCATTTCCATACATGCCAATATCAGAAAATATTGAGCGTTTCCAGCCACCAAAACTGTGATACGCAACCGGAACGGGAACAGAAACATTGACACCCACCATACCGACTTGCACTTTATCTGCGAATGTTTTTGCAGTATGTCCATCGTTGGTAAATATTGCCGTGCCGTTACCATATTCATGATCATTAATTAATTGCAATGCTGTTTGAAAATCAGGTACGCGCACAACTGATAATACCGGACCAAAAATTTCTTCACGATAAATGCGCATCTCAGGTGTGACATGATCAAACAAACATCCACCCATGAAAAAACCTTGCGGATTATCCGCAGATTGAAATTGACTGCCATCGATAACTAATGTGGCACCTTCTTCCTTCCCTGTTGCAACATAGGATTTTACTTTTTGTAAATGTTGTTCAGTAATCAAAGGCCCCATTTGCACATCTTTCGTATTACCCGCACCAATTTTTAATTGCTGAATTAATGGTTTCATTTTTTGAATTAATTTATCAGCAACTTCATCACCAACTGCCACTACTACTGAAATTGCCATGCAACGTTCGCCTGCACAATCATAAGCTGCTGTAACTAGCGATTTTGCTGTCTGATCAAGATTCGCATCCGGCATAACAATACAATGATTTTTTGCACCACCAAAAGCTTGCGCACGTTTATGATGCGCAATCGCTGTGTTATAAACATATTCCGCAACGTTCGATGAACCAACAAAACTCACAGCCTTTACATCAGGATGCGTAATCAATGCATCAACCGTTTCCTTGTCACCATTCACGAGATTCACCACACCATCTGGCACGCCTGCTTCTTTAGCTAATTCGACCATTCGCAAAGCGCAGGATGGATCTTTTTCCGATGGCTTCAAAACAAATGTATTGCCACAAGCAATTGCCATCGGAAACATCCACAATGGAATCATGGCAGGGAAATTAAATGGTGTAATACCAACACACACTCCTAATGGTTGATAAAGAGAATAACTATCGACACCCGTTCCGACATCACTGGTGTAAGCAGATTTCAAATGATTCGGAATACCACAGGTAAAATCGACAACATCCATACCACGTTGTAAGGAACCTTGTGCTTCGCTAGTCGTTTTACCGTGTTCCTGTGTGACAAGTTTCACTAATTCATCACGATGCTCATCGAGTAATTGTTTAAATCGAAATAATATTTTTGCACGTTGCGGTGGAGTGGTTGCTGCCCAGGCTGGAAAGGCTTTTTTTGCAGCAGCAACTGCCTGATCAACCGTTTGTTTATCTGCAACGTTCACTTTACCAGTGATAGCACCGGTTGCAGGATTATATAAACTGAGTGTTCTTTGTGATGAGGATACGGCTTTTCCATCAATGAATTGTTTAACTTCGTAAACCATGGTTATCTCCTTGATATAATCATCCCACCAGCGCTAATTTCGCTTTTGTTTCATCCGTATTTGATTTGGTAAAAATATTCAGCAAATCCTGCAATAGACCAGCATACAATTCCGACATCATCAAAAAATCAGCATCAAATTTTTGTTGCTTCGTTTCCAGTTGATCATCAATTTCAGCAAGATCATCTTCTGCCAATCGAATACTGCGTAAACAAAAATCCTCGGATAATGTGAAGGTTAATTTGTCATTCCAGGTGAGTGCCATTTGAATTGCAGCGCAACCATCTTTTACCAGTGACTGAATGCTATCTGAAAATAAATCCTGTTGCTGACAGCGCACAACACGTGTTTGCTGATCAATGTCCTGCAAAACACAGAATTTTTCAATGGAAAAAATAGCGGGATAATCCCTGCTTTTTAACCAGTGTGTTAATAATGATGAAGGCTTGATAACTTCAATCATTTGAATATCATCATCCTGCAAGGCTTTTTTACACAGGGATAAAAATAGTTCTGTTTTTGCAAGGCTCGCGGTATTGACGATTAACCATTGATGACGTGTATCAATGTATGCATGTATGCGTGTGAATTTGGTAAATGCACGCGGTAATAAATTATGCGTAACATCATCTTTCAAACTTAACTTTTCTTTTTGTCTTATTTTTCTTGCATCACGGGCTTCAATCTCCTTTACTTTTTCTTTCAAGGTATGAGCAATGACACTCGCTGGCAGAATTTTTTCTTCCAGTTGCAAACAAAACATGATGCAACCATTAATACCGCGAGCAAGAGGTGCATCTTCTTCCTCGATCGGTGCAACAAAACCAGCACTGTGCGGCATGGATGGCAGACAAGGCGTAAATTCAAAAGTTTGTAATTTATCGGCAAGATCCTGCGATGAGGAAGAAATATGTTTCGATAATTTGAATAATTGTACTTGCTTGAACCACATGGTTTTTTCCTTGAATAAGTTGGACACTTTTCGGTATGAGTTTTATTTTGGGAAGTAGTCATCCTGAAAGTTCGTCATTGCGAGAAACGCCGTCATTGCGAGCGTTTTTCAGCGAAGCAATCCAAAAAAGTTGCTGGCAAGTGTTTAGGTATATTTGCAAATAAAGCGCAGGAGGCCGGAGGCCGACGAGCCATTGCGAATATACCTAAACACTTGCCAGCAACTTTTTTGGATTGCTTCGCTGAAAAACGCTCGCAATGACGGCGTTTCTCGCAATGACGAACTTTCAGGATGACTACTCCCCAAAATAAAACTCACCCCAAATGAAACGCGATAGTATCTCAGATTTTCCACGTGAAGCGATATCTATTTTCAGGCAAATCCATTACAATTTTGCCCATAAATCGACTTCGGGGAGCAGACACATGACTTACCATTTTGCAGTGATTGGCGCAGGTCCTGCAGGCATTGCAGCAGTTGGCAAGCTGATTGATCATGGTGTTGATCCGCAAACCATTGCATGGATTGATCCCGAATTTAAAGTGGGCGATTTTGGCACAAAATGGCGGCACGTTTCCAGCAACACGCGTGTAAAACTTTTCCATCGTTTTTATGCCGCTTGCAAAGCTTTTCAATTTGATGATGCGCCAGCACATTTTGCCATTCACAAGACACATCCAGATGAAACCTGTTTATTATCACTCGCAGCTGAACCCTTACAATGGATTACAGACAAATTAAAACAGTCCGTGCATGTTTTACATGACAAAGCCATTCATCTTGAATTATCCAATCGTCTCTGGAATATCAAACTGGAAAAACAATCATTGCAGACAAAAAATATTATTCTTGCAACTGGTGCGGAACCAAAATCATTGTCATTTGCTGATACCAGTGAAATTCCTTTATCCGTTGCACTCGATCCAGAAAAATTATCTGCCCTGTGTCATGCTGATGATGCTGTCGCAGTTTTTGGATCATCACATTCTGCGATTATTATAATTCAGACATTACTTGAAAAATGTCATGTCAAAAAAGTTGTAAATTTTTATCTCGAGCCATTGCGCTATGCAGTTTATTTTGATGACTGGATTTTATTTGATGATACGGGCTTGAAAGGTAAAACAGCAGAATGGGCGCGTAATAATATTGATGGCGTGTTACCAGAAAAATTACAACGTGTTATTTCAAGTCCTGAAAATATTAAAAATATTTTACCCACTTGCTCGCATGCAATTTATGCAACAGGTTTTCAATCACGTCATATTTCTGTCGCAGGTTTGCACAAACTGGAATATAACAATAAAAACGGCATTATTGCGCCAGGATTATTTGGTGTTGGTATTGCATTTCCTGAAGCAAGACATGATCGCTACGGCACGCTGGAATATCGTGTGGGATTATGGAAATTCATGGAGTATCTGCAAAATATTATGCCAGTGTGGTTGCAATATGGTGTGTGAGTAAAAATATTTTTTTTAAATTCACAATTGCAAAATAAAACTACAAAAAATAATTTAATTTTTATTTCCCGCAAAAACTTTCAATTTATTTTCATCAGTGCTAACATGACAAACGAACGTTCAAACACCAATCTATAATTTGTTAATGTAAAATTTAATATAAAAATAGGGAGGAAGTTATGAATCGCAATCCACAAAAAATTCGCAATAGACATCATCGTCACCGCTCGCGACATAATTTAAATCGCAAACAGTACAACAATCTCATCAGGAGTAGTTACGATATGGAAGCACACAATCAATATATGCAAAGAGATCACGACAAGAAACAGCGCTAGGTTCAATGTTCCGTTAATCATCCGTGATACATGTGAAATTTAATGTCTACCAGGCGCATCGGCTGGCGTGAATATTCATCTCCTCACTAACCAGCCGATTTTTATTTTATAATTTTATTTTTGAATCATAAATCAAGCTGTATTTTGATAGCGCGCTCTATATCTAATAAATTTTCTTCGGATATATTTCCAATTTTTGTTTTAAGTCGAAGCTTGCTAACAGTTGCTATTTGATCTGCCATTGCTTTACTGATTTTTCCATCGACTTCGACATATGCTTCGCAAGGGAAACATTTAGCAGTATTGCTAGTAGTTGGCACTACTTGTACTCGATTTAATGATTTATTTGCAGCATCATTACTCACAATAATTGCCGGTCTTATTTTTTGAGTTTCGCCACCAACTGAAGGATTACAATCAATCCACCACACCTCACCTCTCCGCATCGTTCAAATCTCCTATGACCCCTTCACTAAAAATTTCTGCTTCATGTTCTCTTTCTTCATCTGAAGCCATTTCTTGATAAGCCGCAGCCAAATCCTGATGTAACACATGCGGCTTTACTAAATTTTCAATAAATTGACTAATTTTGCCTTCGCCAATAGTGGCATAGAGACCTTTATAAACTTTTTCATCAATTGTAATGGTAAGTTTCTTATGCATAATCGCCCCCAACAATATACGTGTTAAACACGTATAAATTATGGTTGATGAAGTGGTTTTTGTCAAATTTGTTTAAAAACAATGAGATACTGAAGTATTAAAACACTAATCATTCGCCGATTGGCGAAAATCAGCTTGCCAGGCAGTCATGCCGCCATCGAGTGATTTGACGTTTTTGAAGCCGCACGCCAGCAATAATTGCAAGGCACGCATGCTATTGCCACCGGAAGTGCAGTAAGTTACCACTAGATGCTCGGGATTGAGCTCATTGATACGATCGGATAATTCAGCGACGGGAATATGTTTGCCGCCGATATTAAATGCAGCATGCTTGTCAGCTGTGCGCACATCAACTAATTGAAAATCCCTGGTTTTACGCATTAAATCATTGAGTTCGTGGGTAGTAATGACAAATTCTCGTACTTGCATAATTGCTTCCTCTTGAACAGCAGTCTTGCTAATTTTGACGCAGGATTAAAGCACAGGCAGATAATGAATACCAGTGGATTCATGAAATTGACAACTTACCAGTTGGTAAGTTACCATTTGGTAAGTTACCGAATGGTAAGTTGAACAGGAATACACAATATGCGTACCAATTATTTTCCGCTTGGAATTGCAAAAGGCGAAGCGTTTTGCAACCGTGTTCAGGAAAGAAAACAGCTAATTAACAATACTGAAAAAAATCGGCATACGCTTGTTATTGCACCACGTCGTTATGGTAAATCAAGCCTCGTATTATGCGGTCTCGAAGAAATGGATATATCTTATGAACGTGTTGATCTTTTTGTTGCTGTAAACAGCAAAACAATAGAAGAGCAAATATTAAAAGGCATCAAAAATTTATTGACCAGAATCAATACTGTTCCCGAACAAGTAGTAGGTTTCATCAGAAGTTATATAAAAGATTTGAAATCACGCTGGATTGTAGGAACAGATGGTGTGAGCATTGAATTGATCCCTGAAAAAGATGGAGATTCAGCCAGCATCATTATGGAAGCATTGCAAATGCTGGAAAATGTTCTCGCCAAAAAAAATAAAAAGGCCGTTTTTTTTATTGATGAGTTTCAGGAAATCGGCGTGCTTGCACATGCTTCAGGAATAGAAGGCGCCATTCGTCATGTCGCCCAGGAAAGTGAATATCTTCACTTTATTTTTTCTGGCAGTAATCGACATATCCTCGCAAACATGTTTGATAATCGTTCCAGTCCTCTTTATATGTTATGTGATCGCATTTCCATCGATAGAATCCATGAGAAAGATTATATTGCCTATCTTGATAAAGTCGCCAAAAAAACATGGAAGAAAAGTCTGGATAAAGCCGTAACGGACGAGATTTTCAAATTAACCGAACGACATCCCTATTACATGAATGTTTTATGCGACAAGGTATGGACAAATTCAGGAGAAAAATTACCTACAATCAAAACTGTCAGAACGGCGTGGGATGATTACATATTGCAGGAAGAATCCAAAATTGCAAAAGACCTGGAATCATTAAACACATCACAAAAAAAAATCCTGATCGCTATTGCACATGGGGTTTCCGATAAGTTAACCAGTAAATATAGTCTGGGAAAATTCAAGGTAACGAGTGCTGCGATCACCAAGTCATTAAAACTGCTGGATGAACAAGATTATGTGAGCAAATATAAAAACGGTGAATATTTTATTATTGATCCTTTAATAAAAGCATCGTTGATAAAGTTCTATCCGCAGATGTTTTGAACTTTACCTTAAATAGATGGGTAAAAGTTTGATAGTCAATTTCAAAAGTTTATTGTAACATCACGTGCTTTGTGGCTTCGGTAATATTTGCCAAATGGATAATTCTCTTCTTTTTATTTAATGAGGAAAAATATGCCTACAGTTTTAATTATTGGTGCGAGTCAAGGATTGGGCTTGGAATGGGTAAAATATTATAAACAACACGGCTACGATGTTATTGCAACGACAAGAAACCTTGACTTGGCAATTGAGTTGAAACAAACCTTAACAGGTGAAAACGATAAAATATTACAACTTGATGTTGTAAATGAAGATTCAGTTTCTTTAGCAATGAATCAAATTCCAGAAGCACCAGATATCACTATTTATAATGCTGGCGTGAAAGGTTATACCAAATCACCCGACACTAAAGCTACTTTACTTAATGCCACATTAAAGGCTGGGGAAACTTCATCACGTGATGCAGGACGTAAACTTGCATTTGAAGTTAATGCTCACGGTTTTGATAGAGTTATATTCGCATTAAAAGATAAGTTATTAGCAAAACCACAAGCGACGGTTGCATATATTAGTACCGGTGTAGCAGAAACTTCACAAAATACGAGTGGTGGTTATCCGTTTTATCGTCAAAGTAAAGCTGCAGGTGAATCATATGCGAAAGAGTATGATGAAGATTTCCGTCAAGTTCCAGACTGTACGCCAACTTCCCGGCCTAGAGTTTTTTCTTTAATACCCGGACTTGTTAACACTGGCATGGGTGCAGGTATTGATGGTGCTGCAGAACCAGTCAAAAGAGTAGCAGAAATGGCAGCAGTCATTAAGCACGTAAAATTAACTGGTGATACATATGGCGTATGGAAATATGACGGCACTAAAAATATGCAACATGATTTACCTGAAAGTGTAGCTAATGTTTTTAATACAGATACCAAAGATAGTGCAGCGAAAATTTTAGCAAACGTTGGGTTATATCAAATAGAAAAAAATGCTACCGCAGAAAATCAAATAAATGAAACTAAATTTGCTAATGGAAAATAAGATTGCTCTTACAAAATTGGAGACATTATGACAACAATTGTTATAACAGGCGCAAGTCAGGGAATCGGTGCTGAAATTGCAAGGAAATTTTCCAGCTTGCAGAATGCGGTTGTATTATTACTAGCACGATCTGAATCAAAACTTAAAATCATCAAAGAAGAGTGTCGACAATTGGGCGCCGATGCGCATTATTTTGTTTGTGATGTGACAGATGAAAATCAGGTAAAAAATGTAGCGAAGCAGATTATCGCTAACTGGTCAGCTCCAGATGCCTTAATTAATAATGCTGGTTTTTATCAACCTACTTCATTTACTGAAACGACTGTTGATGAGTTTCAATTTCAGATCAATATTAATTTAACAAGTGCATTTCTTGTTACTCAGGCGTTTCTTCCGCATATGATTGAGAAAAAAACTGGCGATATTTTTTATGTCTGTGCTACGGCTTCATGGCAACCATTCCCGGTGAGTCCTGCTTATTGTGCAGCCAAACATGGATTGCTCGGGTTATCGCGCACATTACGCGATGCAACTAAAGATAAAGGCTTGCGTGTGGTAGCAGTCATGCCTGGAAAAACACTGACGCCTGCATGGGATGGCACCGATATTCCCGTAGAAAAATTTATACCCGCGGATGATGTTGCAAATATTATCTTAAGCATTCATCAATTAGATCGCAGAACAAATATTGATGAAATTATAGTAAGGCCGAGAGAAAGCAGCTAAGCAACATGAGCGAAGCGAAACTCAATTACGGTTGAATGTTGGTTTCGCCTCAACCGGTGGCAATTCATATTTATTTGGCGGAGCAAATAAGGTACTCAGATACGCGCCGGTCTTTACAAAAAATGTTTTGACGTCACGCAGCATTCGCTTGATATCGTTAAGCAGTGAGTGTGCTTCATTCGCTTTCTGCTGTAATCGTTCTTGATCTTCTGCTGCAATATTGCCAATCTTGCTCAGATAATTTTGCAATTCTGGATAGTTTTGCTGATTTTCCAGCATCTCCATTAGATTGTTATAATGTGCTTCCTTAATTTTTCCTTGCTGGTTTATCATCGTTACAGTATCACGAATTTCATCATGACTTTTTTTATGCTTTTCAAAAAGCTCTATTTTGTTATTAAATTTATCGAAAAGAGTGTTATATTTTTGCAATAATTTATTTATTTCAGCCGCTTTTTTAAATTCATTGGGATAATAACTCTCTAACGGATAATAAAACGCATTCGCAAATCTCTCCAATTCATAATATTGCTTATAAATTGCTTTCAAGTGCTCATAACTCAAATTAAATGCGATCATGACATCCATGAATTCCTGCGTTTCCTTATTGGATATTTGTTCACTCCTGACATCTTGCGCAAAATTTCTAAATGCAGTCAGGTTATTATTAAATTTATTTATCCCTTCAGTCATTTCCATCTCATCTACTGCAATATTCAGGCTAGAATTAATTTTTAGATAGGCTGGCAAGATGATCGCGCCGTATTTCTTATTCATATTCTCCCAGAGATCAGGAAAAGAACTTCCATCCTGAATAGATTTTAATATCTCTGCTTCGCGCTCATGCATTCCATGCGTTCTAAATACAATTAATTGATCGATATTCAATGAACGAAGCTGATCCACATGATTATCACAACATTGCTCGATACATAATAATTTATCTAATTGTTCCTGATATTCATGATGAGCAAAAATCAAATCGATCTCCGTCGGCTTCTCAGGAAGACTGGATGTAACAAAATACTCATCCAGTTGTGGAATTAACTTCTCAACATCAGCTTGCTTTTCAAAACATGCATTCGCACTAACATTCGTATAACAATAATCTTCAAAATTGGCACAAAATTGATTTAACTCAATTTCAGTTTCAGCTTCATCAGTTGCCTCAACAATAATACTTTTGTCATCATTACGCTGTTTGTTTGTGAATCCAATGCCGCCGGTTCCCCATTGACGTAGTGTATTCATCCAGCCATCCAGTTCTCCCCATGGATTACGCAAGCGGATAAAACGCGCGGTGATTGGCTCATTTTTATCATTTATCATTTTTTCTTCATACACACCCATGATGCTATAAGCATGACTTGGTGCAAGACCCTCTGGTTTATCGCCGGCGAAATCCTTTGGCGTACCAGCCACTATTAATTTGCCTGCAGCAAGTCCTGAACGTATGTCATCATATATCGCCTGATTTCTGACAGCATATTTTTGTGTAAATGGTTCAAACTGGCGTAATACAGAATACATAAATGACCATTCATTATTATTGAATGATTTTCGTGCTTTTTTATCAACTTTCATGGCTTTATCAAAAATTTCTGGAGCACGCACATATAACTTTAATAATTTTACGTATTCCTGTCTTGCCTGTGTTTGATTTGACGCTGGAAATAATTGATATACCGCATGTAATTGTGATTCATTTAAACGCGCGGTTAATTGCTCGGCAATATTCGCTTCCGATTTATTTTTTTCAATCTCCGATGAAAGTGAAATAAGATGCCCGATGAGAAATTTATCAAATTGCCACGGTTTAACTTGTTCAACAAGTGAAAAATCTGATTTTAATCCGGTTAAGGAGCTGAGTGCTTCGGTAACTTTTCCACCTTCACTGTAAACCGTACTAAATGATGCATCCCGCTCCTTGCTGATTTCACCTTTGAATGCAACATAAGCATTTTCCAGTACATGCAGCCATAATGCAGTATGTCCATTCATTTGATGAATGCGATCCTTGAGAATGGCATTTCTCACGCGCACATAAACTGGTTTTAATGTTTTGGGGTCATAGAAACGCACTGTCGTTGTATGATCCTTATTATTTTGTTTCATCATGCCCTGTATATAAGCGGCTCCATCTGGATGATTCAATATTTCATTGATTGCAGCGAGGAAAAAACAATTGGCAACACGCGTTTGCTTCAAATCATTTTTTGAAGGAGTTTTACGGAAGATATCGTCATCCGATAATTGATAAAATTCATTATAAGAAAAATAATCTTCTGGATTATCAATTGTTACCTGGATACTTTCCTGTCTCACCACTTTACGATTGGATTCGGGGTTATCAAGATTTATTTTTTTATCATTGATTGTAAATGGCGTAAGCAAAAATTTGCGTGCTTTATTGGGGTCGATATTATCAAGAGGCTGAATAATGACTGAAGAACCTGCTTTTAATTGTTTGCCGTTGGCAAAAAGATTCAGGTTTAATTCACCACGCACACCAGGACAGACATCTACTGGATTGAGGTTTTTTGTGGAAAGATGACCTCGCGAAAATCGATTATTCATATACTCTCGTCTCGTGTTATTTATTATGTTGCGCGTAATTATACGCAAGCTTTCTTAAGCGATGCTTAACAAAATCAATGATATACGCTGGCTTTTTTTTGCAAGCATTTGAATATCAAACTAATGATGCCATTGAGTAATAAATAAATTACCGCAGCGGCAAGATAAAACTCGACGGTTGCGTAGGTTTCACCAATTAATTGCTGTGTCATGCCCATCAAATCCAGCAAGGTAATCGTACTCGCAAGTGATGTGCCTTTGAGAATCATGATGACTTCATTGGAATAGGCAGGAATCGCAAGACGAAATGCGCGTGGGAAAATAATACGACGAAACGCAAGCCACTTGCTCATCCCAATTGCTTCACATGCAGCAACTTCATTTTTTGGTACGGAAGCAATCGCACCTTGCAACAGGATAGTTGTATAACAAGCAGAATTGAGTGACAAGGCAATAATCGCGCATGTCATCGGTTCACGCAAAATAAACCACAGAAAGGAATCACGAATAAAAGCAAATTGTCCGATACCATAATAAATTAAAAAAATCTGTACGAGTAATGGTGTGCCACGAATGAAAAATACAATAATGTCGACGAATTTTCGCAATAACCATTTATCAGAATAACTCGCCATCGTCATGAGAATCGCTAGTGCAAGACCTGTAACAACTGATGCCAGCATCAATATTAATGTGATGGATAAGCCACTCATCAATTGTGGTAAATAAGCGAGGATATTAATCATGCGTGCACATACCGATTGGCTCTGACTGTAAATATATTAATTATTTTTTGCGAAATACTGGTGATGATGAGATAAATGGCTGCGGCCAGTAAATAAAAAGTGAATGGTTGATGCGTGGTACTCGCTGCAATTTTTGCCTGATTCATCATGTCACTTAAACCAATTAATGTGACAATTGCGGTGTCTTTCAGCAACACTAACCACAAATTGCCAAGTCCAGGAATGGCATGACGCCAGGCTTGTGGTAATTGTATGTGTGTGAAAATTTGCATGCGTTTAAATCCCAGTGCCTTGCCCGCTTCAATCTGACCTTTATCGACAGCGAGAAATGCACCACGAAAAACTTGCGAAGCATAAGAACCAAATATCAAACCTAATGCAAGCACACCAGCAACGAATGCGCTGATATCGATGTAATGATTAAATAAATTGCTTAATATGGCTGTGGCACCAAAATAAATGAAAAATAAAACCAGCAATTCCGGCAGACCGCGAATAATAAAGATAAGACTGGCTGCACTATATCGCAGCAATGGATTGCGAATGGATTCAAGCGATGCGCCAAAAAGACCAACGATCATGCCAAATATTGCAGCACACACAGCGAGTTTTAATGTCACCAGCGTGCCAAGCAAAATTTGTATGATGAAACCAGAGTGCATAAAAACCTGCAAATTGTTTGATTAACATACCATTACGAAGGACTGTCATCCTTGCGGAGAGCTGTCATGAGAGCTCTCCGCACACAATGACATATACATCACTTCCCAAAATATTCCTGGGAAATTTTACTATACGTGCCATTTTCCTTGATCCTGGTGAGCGCAGCGTCCAGCGCTTTTAACAACTCTGCATTTTTCTGATTCACCGCAATGCCCAATCCTGTACCAAAATATTCATGATCAATAATCGGCTGATCAACGATGGAATATTCCGTATTGTTATTTTGTTTTAACCACGCTTTTGCAATGGGCGTGTCCGCTAATACCATATCCACACGTCCTGCAACCAGATCAAGAAATGCTTCCTGAATACTGGCATAAGTTTTTATTTTCACTTTGCCATGATATTTATCCTGCAAATATTTTTCCAAGGTCGAACTTACCTGCACACCAACTGTTTTGCCTTCGAGATCTTTCAGCGAATAATGTTTGGCAACCAGCGCAACAAAACTACCGCTGGGTTCATAATAAGATTGAGTAAATGCCACTTGCTTCTTGCGTTCTTCTGTTATGCCGATCGATGCAATCACCGCATCAAATTTGCCGAGCTTCAAACCTTGTATCAAGCTGTTAAATGCCTGATTCTGAAATTCGCACTGCACTTGCATTTCCTTGCATAACGCCATGGCTATATCCACATCAAAGCCGCGAATCTTTCCTGATTCATCCACATATTCAAATGGTGGATAAGTCGCTTCCGTTCCAAAGCGTATGGTTTTTTGCTCGGTTGCAGCATGCAAGACATTGCATAACAGGAATGATAAAACGATGGAAATAATTTTTTTCATGGGTGACCTCATTAGTGTTGCATGGCTTCAAGAAATTTACGAAAACGGGCTGTTTGTGGATTGGCAAACATGTCTTGCGTTGCACCCTGCTCGATAATCATCCCTTCATTCAAAAAAATACAACGATTGGCGACGCGCCTGGCAAAACCTAATTCATGCGTGGAAATAATCATGGTCATGCCTTCTGTTGCCAATTGCTGCATGACACTCAACACTTCTCCTACCATTTCAGGATCAAGCGCAGAAGTGGGCTCATCAAATAACATGATTTCAGGTTTCATCATCAACGCGCGTGCAATCGCTGCACGTTGCTGTTGGCCGCCTGACAATTGCACTGGATATTTATTCAACTTGTCGGATAAACCTACTTTTTGCAAAAGGATTTTGGCCTGCTCGATGGTTTGCTGCTTATTTTGTTTCAGGACATGAATAGGCGCCTCAATCAGATTTTCCAGCACAGTCATATGTGCCCACAAATTGAATTGCTGAAAAACCATGCCGATTTTCTTGCGTAATCTGGCAATCTGGCTGTTACTTAAAGTGGAACGTTCCGCTGCATTAAACAGGATTTTTTGCTCATCAATCTGAATACTGCCATCATCCGGCACCGTTAACAGATTGATACAGCGCAACAAGGTGCTTTTACCTGAACCGCTGCTGCCCATCAAAGCAAGTACTTCGCCTTTATCAGCGGAAAAAGAAACACCTTTTAAAACATCATGATCATGAAAGGATTTATGTATATTAGTGACTTGCAACTTGTTCATTGGCGTGAATAATTATTCAGGGAATTGCATATTTAATCACGCTGGAAGTTGGCCTGTCAATGTGGTTACGTCAAAATTACCCCTGACCTCTCGACTACTATTTTTTCCTGCACTTTGCATGTCGCGCGATTTTTAACCGCGAGATAAAGAATCGCGAGACTGAATATGCCAATCACGAGAAAATCCCAGCCAAAAGTGATGATGTTCTTGCCGCCGAATGCACCTAACCAGGAAATAATCAGCAACCCTGCCAGATAAGGAATCATCCACATACCAGAACGCAAACCCAGATTGCTGGAAGACAATCGTCCGCGTACACAAGCGAAAATAAAAAACAACAGACCAATTCCCAGCGCAACGCCCAACTTATACAGCGTTTCCCAGCCACACCAGTAACTCAGCAAGTTACAAAAATAAAATGCAATCGGGCAAATAATTTTTGCTGCCGGCAAACGAAAACTGCGTTTTTCATGCGGCATTTCAAGACGCATGCATAACAGTGCAATCGGTCCCATGGCATAGGAAATCACCATGCCTGACACCAGAAAGCTGACCATCGCCTGCCAGCCAGGCAGAGGCAAAAACAAAAACATGCCTAAACAGAAATTCACAAGAATGGCTGCGACCGGAAATTTTTGCTGATTGAGATATTGTAACCAGCGCGGTAAAAATCCAATCTGGCTCATCGCATAAAGAATACGCGCGGTGGATGTGACATACACGACGCCGCATCCTCCTGGAGAAACAGTCGCATCGATATATAACAATTTCACCAGCCACATTATTCCCAATCCGGCTGCAAGACCGGCAAATGGACCCACATCACCCGCAAATCCCAAATGCGACCAGCCATTTGCTAGCTTGTCTGGACTAATTGCACCAATGAAGGCAATTTGCAAACCAATATAAAGTAATAAGGAACCAATCACTGAACCAACCACAGCGAGTGGTATCGCTACTTCCTGGTTTTTGGTTTCCCCAGCTAATTCCACACCGTGTTTGAATCCTGTAAAGGCAAACGCGATGCCGCCCGTTGCAACCGCCGTCAAAATTGTCTGCCATCCTGAAAGGGAGAAGGAAGTGGTGAGCATGCCGGAAAAATTAGCGGGATGAAAACTGGTGTTTATAAGCACGAAAATCACCAGCAAAATGACGAGAACCTTGAAAGAAAAAATCAGAAAATTGGAACGTAATAATCCCTTGTAGCTGACAATATTGATGATGCAGAACGACAGCATCAGAATGGTTGCCCAGATCATGCCAATGCCAGTCAAAATCGGTATGCCCTTATCAAAATAAACGAGCGAAGTGAAATAAGTGGAGGCATATTGCAGAATCGCTTGTACTTCAATGGGTGCCATCGTCAGTGCGGATAACCAGGCAATCCAGCTCGCCATAAAACTGGTGAACAAGCCGTGACTTTTTTGTGGAATCTGCGCAGAACCTCCCGCGACGGGAAATAAACCTGATACTTCTGCAAACGTAAGCGCAATAACGGCTGTCGCCAATCCGCCCACCAGCCAGGCGATAATCGCTGCGGCACCGGCAATTTTTGCTGCATACAAAGGAGCAAAAAGCCAGGCGGAGCCAACCATGCCATTGATACTGAGCATGAGCAAGCTAAGCGGTGTAAAACGTCTGTTAAGTGTCATATATCATTCCTTATTAATAATTCAGGCATCTTGCCTTCAAACTGAATCAGTATCGCTGCGGATAATATCACCAATACACCCGCGAGTTGAATAAGCGTCATGGATTCATGCAAGAAGGCGAACCCGACAAGAATGGTCACAACTGGTTCAAGGACAGATAAGATGGATGCCTTGACGGAACTGATAGTCTTTAAACCATCCAATAATAACTGTATCGGCAAAGCAGTTGCAATCACACCAATGGCCACAGCATATATCCATGCAGAAAGAGAAATCGGAAAAGCAAATGTATTGGTTATAAGCGACCAGACAAGAAAAATAAAGCTATTTCCCACGCAAACAGACAAGGTCAGTAATTGCGAATCATGTTTTCTGGTCGTCTGTTGGCTGCCATAAACATAAAATGCAAATGAAAGCGCGCCGAGCATGGCGAGCAATATTCCCACTCCACTCACATTACTTGCATCCTGATCACCTTTTAATAAAAACAAGCCTGCAACGACTGAGAATAAGGCACAGAAAGCTACCCGGTTCATTTTCCATGAACCCATTATCCATGCCATCAGAGCGACGAATATGGGAAAGGAAAAAAACACCACCATGGCAAGACCGGTATAAATGTATTGTATGGCGAGAAAATAAAATGCACTTGCACCGCTATAAGCGAGTGCTCCCGCGATAAAAGGTTTTATGGTAAAGCCTGATAAAATTTTTTTTCTGCGCACTGAAGATCTAAAAAATATCCAGAAAGCCATCCATACACTTGCCATGAAAAAACGCCAAAATAGCATATTTTGCAGGGAAAAATTAAAGCTCAGTAATCGCACGCCGAAAAAACTCATCCAGCCAAACAATAAACCAGAAAGTGCGACCAGCAACGCACCGCGCACTGAAGGAGACAAGGCTGAGATTTTTTGCATGATCATTCATTAATTACCGAAGGTAAATGTATAAATTTCCAGACCAGGTTGTAGCGCAATCGCTTCAAGCGTTCCTTCATTTTTATCTATCAGATTAACCACTGAATATAATCGATGTTCATTCACTTCCATACTGCTGTCATTTACATCCTTGCCTTGACCATTTATCAGCGGTTTGCCATCCAGCTGCAATTTTACCTTGATAGGTTTATCTGTCACACCCATCACCATATATACCTTTTTGCCACGAAAATGCAGTTTGATGGCAGCATCAGCACTGAGTGAAACAATTTTTTCGCCGGTGATGAGCCATGTGCCGCTCAATGCCCACTCATCTTCAGCTAATTCTGCGGGATATTGGTATAACGCTAACTTATCCTTGATCATGCCAGAGGGACTGACAAAACGTTCCGCACGAGTAAAACCCAGATAGGTTTCTGGTGTCATATTTAATGAATCATTTTCTTCTGCCGATTTTTTTTCTGTGCTTGCATTTAATCCGAGAAGAAATCGAATATTATTTTCTGTTACTTCATATTCACCTTCTCCAAAATGCACATAAACCACTTTGCCTTCCTTGTTCACGAGATAATGTGCTGGCCAATATTCATTATGAAAATTGAGCCAGGTCTGAAATTCATTATCGAGGGCAACGGGATAGGTAATTCCATTTTTAATAACTGCTGCTTTCACATTATTGACATCATGTTCAAATTGAAATTCAGGACTATGTACACCAACAATTTCAAATCCCTTGTCATGATATTTCGCATACCAGTCTTTTATATAAGGCAACGTACGCAAGCAATTAATGCAGGAATATGTCCAGAAATCCACGAGCACAACTTTGCCACGTAAATCTTGCCAGGTAAGCGGTGGTGAATTTATCCATGTATCAATGCCTGCAAATGCTGGTGCCGTATAAGGCTGTTCAAGTCCATTAATTAATGCTTTGGTTTTTATACTGGTATGTTTTTTGGGTGTAACTGCCATTGACATGGATTGAAAAAATAAAAAATAAATTACACTGATGATAATAATCAAACCAAGTAATTTACGAAAAAAACCACTTCTTTCGCGGAAAAAACTGAAATGCGAAAGAATATTGCGACCCAGCAAGGCGATCAGCAGCATGGGTAAAGCTGCTCCGATTGCAAATGCAATCACGATGCCCGCTGCCTGCCAACTTGTTTGTTGCAACACCACTTGCACGATCACAGCAGCAAGAATCGGACCTGCACACGGTGTCCAGATAATGCCAACTAAACCACCAAATAAAAATCCGCTGAAAAAACCGCCTTGTGGATTATTGGCATAGGAAAATTGATTACCCGTATTAGTGAGTCGTTGCATGAGAAAATTTAATTTCTCAGTCAAGGTATTTGACAACATGATGATTCCCAGCAATATCAATATGCCAAAAGAAATATTGCGTATGGTATTCATATTAATCGCAGCATGACTCAGTAGGCTGCGCGAAAATAATGTAAAGATCGCAAAAAAAATAATAAAGCCAATCACGATACCAAGTGGTCGTGCCTTGCTTCCAGTGAGTGATCCCGAAAGAATGATAGGAAGAATGGGTAAAATACAGGGAGAAATAATCAGCGCAAAACCTTCGAGAAAAGCAAGACCAATATTGATTATATCTGCTTGCATACGTTCATCCTTGTTATCACCCATACCTTTGGCATAAAGTGTGCCAGATAAACGGTTAAATCGCCATACATTGGATATATACATGCAAAATACTCATTTTAGTCTGATTATCCCCACTTATCTTGAAGCGCAGAATCTTCCTGAACTTATCAGGCGTATTGCGTGTATGGATGACGGTACGAGAATGTTTGAAGTGTTGCTGATGGATGATGATAGCAAAGATGGCAGTATGGAAATTGTGCGTGAATTATCACGTGATTATCCCTGGTTGAACATGATGGTGCATACGGGAAAACGTAATCACGCGCAAGCTGTTGTGAGCGGCATACAGCAGGCGAAATATCCTGTGATCGTAATCATGGATGCAGATTTGAGTCATCCACCAGAAAAAATTCCATTGCTGCTGGAAGCCCTCGATGAGCAAGTGGATGTTGTATTAGGTTCGCGTTATATCAAAGGTGGAAGTGTTGATAGTGATTGGCCGTTGATTCGGCGCATGACATCAGGAATTGCGACGATGATGGCGAGAATCTTTTTTTATCCTCAGGTGAAAGATCCCCTGTCAGGATTTATGGCCGTGAGAAAAAATATTTTGCTGCAAGGTGAATCGCTTACCACGATTGGCTGGAAAATAAATCTGGAATTGATGGTGAAATCACGCTGCAAAATAATACGCGAAATTCCCATTGATTTTGTCGAACGCACACGCGGTAAAAGCAAATTGAATGTGTGGATTTCGATGCAATCGTTTTATCAGATGATGAAGTTGGTGAGGTTTAAGGTGATGTAGTTGCGAATCACAATTCCCAGCTTCTCACTGGCTCCCTGATTTCCTCCAGCATGGCTGCCAGATCGACATTTTCAAATCCACTCACCACTGCCAAATTTTTCTTCCATAAATATTGTTCGAGGTTTTGCATGCGCACAAACCATGGTAGATACGCAATTTTTTCTTCCGCTAATGGCTGAATTACACTGTAACCATCGAGAAACCAGCGCGCTTTTTCTTTCATTTGCGCAAAGCGCTGTGGCGATAAATGCAAAAAAGGTCGTGTCAAATCTGCAAAAAACCAGTGAAAAACAGGTTCATGCATATCCAGCAATCTCACTGTTTCACCGTCATAAAATACTCTGCCACGTTGATGATTGCCGTGTATCAGGCCAAATTCATGCTGGTTTTTATCAATATTACTCAACCAATCATCAATCGCCTTGTATTCATAACGAATCATTGCATCTTCATTTTCAGCAAGACGTCCTGCCTCTTCCCACACATCATGCCAATATAAAAATTGATGATTATCGGGATGATAACTTTTCGCAACACGATGCAAATGCGCAAGCGATCTTCCCCAGGCTTCATAAATATTCTTGTCAGCCTGTTCAAAATGAATCGCTTCTCCTTGCAATTCTTCATTGACATAAGCTAACCACACCGTTTTGCCTTGACGGATTTTTTCAACATCATGACCATTCAGCGATGCAATGGGTTCACAAATCGGTGCGCCGGTTGCAAAAAGATATCGCTGAAAATGAATCGCTGCTGTTAATTCCTGCTGACTGCGAATAAGCGGATGCGTGATGCGTAAATAACGTGTTTTTCCTGCAGTTTTGATGCGGAAAATAACATCATGATCCATACTCACAAATTTAAGCGAAGCAGGATCAGCTCCCCATAATTCAGCTGCTTTTTCAGGAATTTTTCCTTGTTTTGCCTGATGCAGGCCATCCCACATATTTTGTCCTTATGAAAGATTCGTCAGCCGAAGAAGAATTTCACGTGCTGTTTTTACGATTGTCTTATCCGACACGTGCTTGTTGACGAGAATGACAATGCCAGATTTTTTATTGGGAATGACTGCAATATATGCACCAAATCCATCTGTTGTGCCTGTTTTATCTGCCATGACACTGCCACTATAAACCGGTCTTTCATACATTTTCTGAATCGCAACTGCATTCAGTAATCGATCATCTGTTACTTGCAATAATGCGTTTATATCATTGCTGTTGCGTATGGCATGCACTTGCCATGCGAGTCCCTGAAATTCATTTTCTTTATTGAAAAACATGGATTGCGTTAATTTCATCGGATATGAAACACGTGGCGGTGTATCTTTTAAACCAATGGCTGCACTTAAAAATTTCTGCATGTCCGCCGCAGAGGCTTTCACTGCATACGCAGCAGGAAATAATCCTGGTTCTTCCAGTTTTACTCGATTATTCGCACGATCATATCCTTGCGCGATGTATTTGCTTAATGATTTTGGTACCGTTACACCATTCACCATACCTAATGGATTTAATACGTGACGACGATATAAATCATCATAATTACGCTCAGTGGATGCTTCGAGTGCATAGCCAAGTAACCCAATCCCAACATTCGAATAGCGCCACTGACTTTCCGGTTTAACAGCGACATGTTGCAAATATTCTTTTAACTCATCCATTGTTTTTACATTCGCTGGGACGTTAAAAGGTAAGCCGGAAGTGTGTGTTGCCAAATCCTGTAGCGTGATTTTATCGAATGATGCAGGCAAACCTTTCACATATTTACTGACAGGATCTGCTAATTGCATTTTCGCCCAATCCACTTCCTGTGCGAGCAATAAACTCGTCATGATTTTCGAAAGGGAACCAATTTCAAAAATGGTTTTGCGTATGACCGGTTCTTTTTTTTCTAAATTGGCATAACCATAATATTGCTCATACAAATTACCATCGACATACAATATGACTGCAGCCCCTGGAATATGATTTTTTTGTAGCAAGCCTTGCATGGCATTATCAACCAATTGCATATGCTGCTCAGATTGTGCCAATGCTGTCATGGCAAATAATTGCGTAATCAACAGAACCAAAAATAATTTAATTGCTTTCATCATCAATTTTTCCAGAAAAGAGTTGCGGCAATTCTATACCTTAAGCCAGGATTTTCAACCTGCACTTTCCCTGATTAATTTATCAACGACGGAAGGGTCAGCGAGTGTACTCAAATCTCCCAGGTCATTGACATCATGATTGGCGATTTTGCGCAATAAACGCCGCATGATTTTTCCAGAACGCGTCTTCGGCAAATCATCTGCCCATTGAATGACTTTGGGTGTGGCGATCGCACCAATTGCTTCTCTTACTTTTTGTATGAGTTCCTGTTTTAATTCTGGTGAAGGTTGAATGCCATTTTTCAGGCTGATAAATGCATATATTTCATTTCCCTTGATCTCATCAGGAATCCCAACAACTGCAGCTTCTGAAACAGCAGGATGCTGAATAAAAGCACTTTCCACTTCCTGCGTACCAATGCGATGACCAGAAATTTTTAATACATCATCATCACGACCCGATATCCAGTAATAACCTTCACTATCACGATGTGCCTGATCGCCAGTAATATATTTTCCGGGAAATTCAGTGAAATAATTCACAAACCGTTTGTGATCGTGATAAACCGTTTGCATCATGCCAGGCCAGGGTTCGGTGATCACCAATTTTCCCATTTTGTCATCAGGCAATGGTGTGCCTTTATCATCGACAATTTGCGGCACGATTCCAAAAAACGGCCAGCTCGCAGCACCTGGTTTAAGCAGTGTGGCATGAGGAAAAGGTGTAATCATGATGCCGCCCGTTTCTGTTTGCCACCAGGTATCGACGATCGGACATTGACCTTTGCCAACTTTATCAAAATACCATTGCCATGCATCAGGATTGATAGGCTCACCGACCGTTCCCAGAATACGCAAACTATCGCGACTCGTGCTTTTTAACCAGGTATCGCCTTCACGACGCAAGGCACGAATGGCAGTTGGTGCAGTATAAAAAATATTAACCTTATATTTATCGACAATTTCCCAGAAGCGCGCAGGTGTGGGATAAGTGGGTATTCCTTCAAACATTAATGTGGTCGCACCATTTGCAAGTGGTCCATAAACAACATAGGAATGTCCTGTTATCCAGCCAACATCTGCTGTACACCAGAAAATTTCCCTATTGTGATAATCAAAAATAATTTCATGCGTCATCGCTGCATATAAAAGATAACCACCTGTACCATGTAAAATTCCTTTCGGTTTTCCTGTCGAACCTGAGGTATATAAAATAAATAATGGATCTTCAGCATCCATGATTTCCACTTCACAACTTGTTTTTGCGTGTGCCATTAATTCGTGATACCAGTGATCACGTGCGTTTAACCATGACACTTCTGTATCAGTTCGTTTGACGACAATGACATTTTTTACCGCAGGATAATCTTCCAGTGCTGCATCAACATTTTTTTTCAGCGCAATTTTTTTATTACCACGTAAACCTTCATTGGCAGTAATCACCATTTTGCATTCTGCATCCTGAATGCGATTTTTCAGTGATTCCGCAGAAAAACCGCCAAATACTACTGAGTGAATGGCACCGATGCGCGCACAGGCAAGCATGGCAATCGCAGCTTCTGGAATCATCGGTAAATAAATACAAATACGATCACCTTTCAGAATGCCATATTGATGCAGAACATTGGCAAAACGACATACTTCAATATGTAATTCGCGATAAGTTAATGTACGTGTTTGTTGACCATCATCACTTTCCCAGATAATTGCAACCTGATCAGCACGTGTTGCAAGATGTCTATCCACACAGTTGTAACAGGCATTTAATTTAGCGCCAGAAAACCAGTGCATATCGAGTTTATCGAAACCACCACGCAATACTTTTTCCCAGGGACTGATCCATTCAAGATAATGTCTGGCTGCCTCGCCCCAGAATTTTTCTGGATCATCCAGCGATTGCTGATAACGTTTTCGATACTCAATTTCATTCATACGATATTCCTTCTTTTGCAACGGTTTCCAATATGCCAAAATAACGCCATCATGAAAGGATGATCTTATGCAAAAACAAAAAGGAGCAGCAATACTGATTATCGCAGTCATTTTATTGATTGCAGCTTTGCTCAGCATGATTTATGCCACAAACCATGGAATGTTTCAGCAAAAAACAGCCACCAATCAATATGCCGATATACAATCCCATGAAGCAGCGCAAGCGGGTTTGGAATTTGGATTAGCTTATTTAGGTGCAAACAGCGCAACCATCCTGGCAAACCCCAGCGGTGGTTATATTAATTATGGTGCAAGCGATACCAACCTCACCAATGTCCTTTTGGCTAACAATAGTAAATATTCTGTTGTGTTTACCAATCCCACACAAAGTAGTTACACCACATTAAGAATGACTTCGACTGGCATCAGTGCGGATGGTACCTCCACTGCTGTTATCACCGAAGATGTCGCACAAGCGGCTTCATCCATGTCGACTGCGACGATTGTAGGAAGTATTTCAAGCAGTGGTAAAGGAGGAAATATCACAGGCGCCAATGCAGTGACTGCTGGTGGAAGTGTTGATCCTAATGCAGTAGCCGGTGGTACGATTTCTGCCAATAATAATTCCATTACTGATCTGACAGGCCTGGAATTATTTACCAGCATTTTTGGAATAAGCGAAGCCGCGCAGCAATCCCAGTCATCCGTTTATTTAAGTTCAGCGCTGGTTCCATGGAACACTGTGACAGGTGCCGTCTGGGTGACTGGAAGCGTTTCCTTGTCTGGTAATACCACCGTTGGTACGGTGGCGAATCCTGTCGTATTAATTGTTACTGGCTCGCTTTCCCTCTCTGGCAATTCAACCATCAATGGCATTGTTTATACGATGGGTAGTGCAGCATTTAGTGGCACCAGTGCTATCAATGGCTTTCTCGTCTCTCAAGGCAGCATTGCCTTTTCAGGAAATACTTCCCTAAATTACAACTCCAGTATCGCCAATAAACTGGCAGTCACTGGTTCGGTTGCCGGTGGTTATGCCATCATTCCTGGCAGCTGGCATGATTTTTGATCTTCATATGCAAATCTTCCTATTCTTGCGACATCCTATTCCTTACCTTATAATAAGGAATATCTAAAAAAGTAAGGAAGTATAATTATGTCAATGTCTACACTCACTCAAAAAGGCCAGACAACTATTCCTCAGGATATACGTCAATACCTCGGTCTACATAGTGGCGATAAACTCGAATTTATCATTGACCCTGATGGTCGTGTTGTTCTTGCTCCCCTAACTGTAAAGGTCACTGTGCTCAAGGGAATGCTGGCAAAACCAAAAAAGAAAGTGTCTATTGAACAAATGAATAAAGCGATTACCAAACGGGGTGGTGGTCATGAAAGGAATTGATACAAATGTGCTGGTTCGTTATACCGTGCAAGACGATCCTCTGCAAAGCAAGTTGGCAGCTCAATTTATAGAACGTGAATGCACATTGGAATCTCCAGCTTTTATTAATGGCCTGGTGATTTGCGAATTAGTGTGGGTGCTGGAATCAGCCTATGAATATAGTCGCCATGAAATTGCCAATGTGATCGAACAAATATTACGAACACGTGAATTTCAGATTCAGGAATCAGAATTATTGTGGCAAGCACTGTGGGGTTATCAGAATAAAGGTGCGGATTTTGCTGATCATTATATCGCTAGTATCAATGCACAGAATGGCTGTAAATATACAGCAACATTCGATAAAAAAGCTGCGAAATCCGAACACTTTAAATATTTGAAGGAATAGATACGATTGGTATAAAAAGTTATCCCCAGTTTCTGGGGATAACTTGTGGAACAAGATGTGTGTGAGGATGTATAAGCTTAGGCAGCTTCCATGTCACATTCGATGTTACCAATGCGGCACATGCCATCGAGAAATGTAGATAACGCTTTTGCGGCTTCACGCGTTGCACGTTCAGCACGTTCTGGATCAACATATTTTTCAATCAGGCTTGCGACTTGTTGTGAATGACCAACATCGTATTGCTGATGAGCCGTAAAAAATTCGAGAGTTTTCTCATCATCAATACCATAAAATTTTTTCAGACCTTCAATCTTGGAAGCAGACACTTCTGGCACCTGACATTCGTAGGCATACAATGCACATAAGCCATCACGCCAGTCAGTTCCTGCAAGATCATAATAGGTATCGACCATGGTTTTGGTTTCTGGCAATGGCATATCATCGAGCACTGCCTGCTTGCTTACACCCAGGCCATTGGCAAATTGCATCCAAAGAGCAGGATGATCGGTGCCGTGTAATTCTTCATCGACCAGATTTTCCAGCAATACTTTACGTGCCTCGATTTGATCGCAATTCGTATGTACGCGTGAGATGAAACGTGGGAAGGAAGCAACCTGACTATAATATTGCGCTGCATAACGCTGTAAAATTTCCTGGCTCAATTCACCCCTGGACCAGGCAAGATAAAATGTGTGTTTCAACAAGCTAAATTCAGCAATAATTTCATTCAAACGCGAAATGAGATTCATGGCACGATCCTTTACTTTCTTTGGGAAAAACGAATTATCAGCGTTTATCTCTGGTGAAGCAAGGAGATCCTTCGCGTAAAAACAAAAGCACGCTCAGGATGACAGCCCGGAGTCTTTTCAAAACTCCAGCACCTGATGATTATTGTGCCGTTCCTTGATGATATGTTGTGCTTGCCGACCATCGCTAAATGCTTGTGCAACATATTCCACCGCATCACCGACTGCCAATTGCTGAAAGTTTGGATAACTGACATTGGTCATGCTGAAATAATATTCATTCCCATCCACGCCTTCGATAAAACCATACCCTTCTTTTGGCATCATTCTTGCGACATGACCATGCATAACATCATTATGTGTTTTGACATGCCCATGACGCATGCGTGAATATTCTTCAAGCTGTCGCGTAATCGCATTGAAAGCATCGCGTATGGCGATATAAACATCTTCATCTGCCTTACGGGTTGCGACCAATCTCTTTTTGACAGGAACCGTAAGTTCAATTTTTATATTGAATAACTTTCCCTGACGCTTATGTTTCTGCACCACGTCCACAAGAACACGACAACTATTTATCCGATTATGAAATCGGTGCAATTTTTCAGCGCGTTGTCGAATAGTGGTTTCTAATGCAGGTGAAATAGGAATACCGCGAATGGTGATTTGAACAGGTAACATAAGACGTACCTCCCGAGTGTTTTCTTGTTGTGTGTGTATATTTTTTCCCTAAAAGTTAAATATTTGTCCTTATTTCTTATTATAGCGCATCAAGATGTGAGTGTAAGTGCAGGCAGGATCAAGCTATTGAATATATGTTAATTCTTCTGTGATAGGGACAAAATAAGCGGCTACTTCTTCATCACTAACTGCCTGCAGCGAATCTGGCGACCATGCCGGTTTCTGATCCTTGTCTATGATCAGGGCACGTATACCTTCTGCAAAATCATGACCCTGCAGGAATCGATTCACTAATCGATATTCCATACGCATGCCAGCATCAAAATCCTGCTGACTACCTTTTTGCATGGCCAGCAAACTGACTTTGAGGCTGGTCGGCGATTTCTTTTGTAACTGTTTCAGCGTGTGCTGACAAAATTCATCTGCACTATTTGCAAGTGTCTGCATGATAGTTTCCATTTTATCGGCAGAAAAATATTGTCGAATAATCGATTGCTGGCTGAGTAATTCAGAAGGTGCAAGTGTGATATGCAATGCTTGCAGAATATCCGAAACACTTTTTTTCGCATCATGACCAAATGGTTGTTGTGCCAATTTTTCAGGAATGGTGAGTATCGCATCCTCAGCAACAGTATGCGTCACGATGCCAAGCTGCAAACAAGTATGCGCATCAATTCGCTCGCCTGTTAAACCCAGATAAATGCCAATGCGATCAGGAATGCGGGGTAAAAAATACGTGCCACCCACATCAGGAAAAAATCCAATGCCAGTTTCGGGCATGGCAAATACCAATTTTTCTGTCGCCACGCGATGCGAACCATGCAGGGAAATACCCACGCCACCGCCCATCGTAATGCCATTTAATAAGGCAATATAAGGTTTGCCATAATGATAAATTTTTCGATTTAACTGATACTCATGACGAAAAAATTCAGCCACATCTGCAGCATGTGTTTGCATGCGTTCATAAGCTAGTCTAATATCACCGCCCGCACAAAATGCCTTGCCAGGCACTGCACGAATCACGACTGCCTTGATATGATCATCAACTTCCCACTGTGTGAGCTGCTGCATCATCGCATGCACCATGTTCAGATTCAGGGAATTCAAAGCTTGTGGGCGATTGAGCGTAATGATGCCTAAATTGCCACCGTTACCCGGCATTTCTTCAAAATACACTTCCATATCCATCGCATCATTCCCCGCTAAATACTGCAGGACGCTTTTCGAGAAAAGCAGCCACCCCTTCTTTTTTATCTGCTGTCGCGCATGTCAATGCAAAATGTGCAGCTTCCAGTTGTAATGCTTCTGCCAATGGCAAATCGTAACCTTGCTGAATACTGATCAAAATACTTTTTAATGCTGTTGCAGATAAGGTCGTTAATTCCTGTAAAAGCGCAATCGCACGTGGCAATAAACCATCTGCTGATGTTATTTCATTTATCATGCCCCATTGCAATGCTTCTTCTGCCTTGAAACGTCTGCCAGTTAAACAAATATCCAGCGCGCGTCCTTTGCCAATTAAACGTGATAATCGTTGTGTACCACCAAAACCTGGAATCACACCCAACTTTATTTCAGGTTGGCCAAAAACAGTATTCGTCGCAGCAATACGCAATGAAGCTGCCATAGCTAATTCACAACCGCCGCCAAAAGCAAAACCATGTATCGCAGCAAGCGATGGCTTACCAAGATTTTCCAGTTCAGAAAAAACTTGTTGCCCAAATTGCGCGAATGTAAAACCAGTTTGTGCATTTAAAGCAACTAATTCCCTGATATCCGCACCGGCACAAAAACCTTTGCCTTCACCAGTGAGTAATATTGCCTTGATCAATTTATCTTTTTTGGCTTCCTGAAAAATATGCTGCAATTGTTTTAATACATCTGCACTTAATGCATTTAATTGTTCTGGACGATTTAAACTAATTTGTAAAATACCATCCTGTGGATGAGAAAGTTTGATGATGTCATTCATTAACCATGCTCCAATGCGGCAGATTCTGAAATTAACATGTCAGCGACTGCTTTAGAATCCAGAATAATTCGGCTGTGAATTGCCATTTTAAAAATCAAATAACTGAAAATTCCGATCACGAGAAAATCCCAGCCAAATGGAATTATTTGCAAACCCCCAAATGCACCTAACCAGGAAATGCCAATAATACCGGCAAGATAAGGCAATATCCAGAATGCAGTTTTGAGTTCATGTTTGCCAATGTTGATATTGCCGCGCAACCAGGAAATCACAAAAATAATCAGGCCAGCGCCCAGCACGATGCCCAGTTTGGAAATGGTTTCCCAGCCAGTCCAGTAGCTGAATAAGTTGCAGCAATAAAAAGCAAATAAACAAATAACATTCGCCGCAGGTAATTTGAATGGACGTTTTTTTTCTGGCAACGATAAACGTAGACACATGAGGGCAATCGGTCCCATCGCATAAGTGATGACAATGGCAGAAACCAGAAAATTCACCATGGATTGCCAGCCAGGTAAGGGTAAAAACGATAACATGCCTAGCAGAAAATTAACGACGATCGCCCACACTGGAAAACGCTGACGGTTTAATCGCGAAAGAAATTTGGGTACATAACCAATGCGACTCATGGCATATAAAATACGTGCCGTGGCAGTGACATAAATGAGACCTGCACCCAAGGGTGAGACAACTGAATTAATATAGAGTAATTTCAATAGCCAGAACAAACCCAATGCCGCTGTGATACCAACAAAAGGTCCAATATCACCAGTAAAATTTAAATTCTGCCATCCATTTTGCAGCGCCGCAGGATCGAGAGCGCCGATGAAGGAGACTTGCAAACCAAGATATAGCAATAGACAGGCAATCACCGTTCCTGCCGTGCTTAATGGAATCGCGAGTGAAAGGTTGCGGGTTTCGCCTGCTAATTCCACACCACTTTTAAATCCATTAAACGCAAGCACAATACCGCCAGTCGCAACGGCACTGAATATGGCTTGCCAACCTTGAGTGGTGGCTGCGGTTGTCAACATGCCATTAAAATTGGCAGCAACAAATTGAGTTTTCAGGATCATGAAAATCGTGATCAGGATGACAGAAAACTTGAACATGAAAATAATAAAGTTAAAACGCATCAGACCGCGATAACTGAGAATATTGATAAGACAGAGCGATAACATGAGTATGCCCGCCCAGAGATAGCCGTACAGCGTAAGTGTTGGCGCACCATTTACCATGGACATCAGTGAGGGAAAAAACATGGACGCATATTGCAAGACAGCCTGAACTTCAATCGGTGCCAGCATCAGGGTTGTAATCCATGCAATCCAGCTCAGAATAAAACTCGCAAACGGACCATGACTTAACTGCGGGATATGCGCCGTACCACCTGATACCGGCAACATGGTCGACAATTCAGCAAAAGTAAGTGCCACGAGAATGGCAGCAAAACCACCAATCAACCAGGAAAAGATCGATGCCGGACCTGCAATTTTTGCAGCATAAAGTGGAGCAAATAACCAGCCTGAACCAATAATTCCATTCATGCACAGCATAAACAAGGTGACAGGAGAAATACGTCGCAATCGATGTTCCATACAATCCTCATGATGTGTGGGAATTGGTAGTTGTAATACTGTGGCTGGCCTTTGTTCAGGCGGGTTTAGTATCAGCTTTTGTTTGTTGTCTCGCCAATATTTTGGCCTGCTGCCTATCCTGTGAATATTTGGCTTCTTCAGCTGTCACGACACCTTCTGCCTTACCATCCAGATCGATGCGTGGAGTTCCTTCCACCATACTTTTGTGATATGCCGCTGTATTCACATAATAAGAGAGACTCTTGACCATACAAGCCTTGTCTTCAGTAACAACGCCTTCCATGGTGCTCAAACGCTTGACGAGATCCTGCTTGATACCTTTCTTGAGAGGTTTGATATCATTTTGTGCGCGAAATGCCTCGGGATAATAAGCACGCAATAGCTCAACGCCATATTGAACATAATCCAGCCATTTTGGCTTTTGCTTGCCATTCTGTTCCTGAGGTCTCGGTTTATTGACTGCCTTGTGTTCAGGTTTTCTCTTGTCACTTAATTGAGACGCTACCGCTTGCAATTGCTCTTTCAAACTCGCATTACTCATTCTTTCTCCATCACCAACAGGCGAGACTTTAGTGTGATCTGGTACTTTAATGACTTATGAATAGTAAATCAACAAGGAAAGTTTCAACACATCAGTCAACGGATGTAAAAAAACATTTCTTTCCTGAGTAGACTTTTCAACATCATCGATGTTAAATTTTAACATCCAAAGTTACTAGCTCTCATGAGGAAAAAAATTTTATGTCACGTAAGAAATTGACAAAGCGTTCCAAACGTCAAAAAAGTAATAAAAGTAATAAAAGTAATAAAACAGTCAGCGTACAAAAAATGGAAAAGGAATTTCTGCAAACTCCCTCCAAATTAGCTGCACAATTAGATAAACAAGTTCATGCAAATAAAAAGAAGCAAAACAAATTAGCCAAAGCTGTCAGTAAAATTAATGTAAAAGTTAATAAAACTAATGCAAAAGTTGATTCCGCTTCTGGCAAGATGCAAGTAAAAGCTGCCAGCAAAAAACGTGATGCAGCAGTGAAAATGCAAACCGTCTTGAATAACGAATTACAAACTGTTACAAATGCACTTGATGATTTACAGGCAACTCAGGCAAAATTCCGTGCCTTGCAAAAGTGCCTCAATCAATTCAATGCTGATTGGACTAAAGCTTCCAAAACTACCAAGGTCAAAGCCAAGGCAGGAAAAGGCAGGCCTAAAAAATTAGCTCCAGTTGAACAAATGCATCAGGCAGAAGCAAGCATGGATCATGTTGCAATTGATGAAGTTACTGAATTAGCATCATAGTCCAAATATTCATTCACTAATGATGATCATGGAAAGATAACTAAAACTAAGGATAGTAGGAGTTTTATCTATGAAAAAAATGGCTACTGCCGAAGAGTTGGAAACGATTACCTTAAAGCAAGTGGTGAAAGATACGCTTCGCAATTATTTTTCAAATATTGGGAACGAACAACCAGTTGATTTCTATTCCATTTTACTGGAAGAAATTGAACGTCCGTTACTGGAAGTCTTGATCAACCATACGCATTACAATCAGGTAAAAATGGCCAATATTCTCGGCATTTCGCGCGGAACATTACGGAAAAAACTCAAACAATATGGAATGTTGGATTAGTTCTTTACGGACAATTCATCTTAAGCCATGCGGATTTTCCGCATGGCTTTTTTTTGACAATGTCAGGAACAGAACCTAATGCAAAATGATTCTGAAAGTGTGCGTGTTATTGCTCCAGATAAACAATTATTGCAGTCCGCAAATATTTCCCGTTTCATGCATCAACTCGGTTTGTCTGATTTAAAATCCCTGCACCAATTTTCCATCACGCACATTGCAGAATTCTGGCAAGCTGTCATCGCTCAATTAAAAATTGTATTCGATTCACCACCAGAAAAAATATTTGATGCAGACAATGGCATTGAAAATATACGCTGGTTTCCGCACGCAACAATGAATATTGCCAATAGCTGTTTTACGGCAAATAAAAATGCTTGTGCGATTATTTATCAAACAAGTGATAAAACATTACATCAATTAACTTATGATGAGCTGGATCAATTATCCAATCGTGTAGCCAATAGTCTGGTAGTGCAAGGTTATAAAAAAAATGATGCCATTGCGATTGCCATGCCGATGAATCATGTGGCGATTGCGATTTATTTAGGGATTATCAAAATGGGTGGTGTTGTCGTTTCTATCGCGGATAGTTTTTCCGCCGAAGAAATGGCGATACGTTTGCAAATCGCCAATGCGAAAGCGATTTTTACTCAGGATATGATTTGCTGGGGAAATAAAGAATTACCCTTGTATGAAAAAATTAAAAATAATGAATATTCCATTCATGCGATTGTGTTAGCTGAATCTCAATCGCTTGTCGTTCCTTTGCGAACACAGGATGTAGCGTTTGCGGATTTTCTGGTTGATAACACACAATTCGCTACTGTCTCCTGTGATCCCATGGCCACGTGCAATATTTTATTTTCGTCGGGTACAACCGGAACACCAAAAGCTATTCCGTGGAATCATGTCACAGCTATCAAGGCAGCGAGTGATGCATTTTTTCATCAGAATATTATGGAAAGTGATGTGCTCGCCTGGCCGACCAATCTCGGCTGGATGATGGGACCGTGGCTGATTTTTGCTGCATTAATTAATCATGGCACGATAGCAGTTTATAACGGATTGCCAAAAGATCGTGAATTTGGTGAATTTGTTGCGCGGGCTAAAGTAACCATGTTAGGCGTTGTTCCCACGCTAGTTGCCACATGGCGGCAAAGTCATTGCATGGAAGGACTCGACTGGAATTCGATTAAAGTATTCAGTTCAACGGGCGAGTGTTCGAATCCTGATGATATGTTTTATCTCATGTCACTCGCTGGTTATAAACCAGTGATTGAATATTGTGGCGGAACCGAAATTGGTGGCGCTTATCTTTCCAGCACCGTCATTGAAAATAATTATCCTTCATTATTCACTACACCGACGATGGGGCTGGATATTACGATTCTTGATGCGCACGGTAAATCTGCTGATATTGGTGAAGTCGCGATTATTCCACCATCGCCTGGTTTATCCACAAATTTATTAAATGCTGATCATCATGAAATTTACTTTGCCAATATGCCAATATTGGCAAATGGAAAAATATTACGACGTCATGGCGATCAGATAGAACGATTACCCGATGGACATTACAGTATTTTGGGACGTGTCGATGATACGATGAATCTTGGTGGTATTAAAATTAGTGCTGCTGAAATTGAACGCGCATTGACTGGCATAAAAGATATCGTTGAAGTTGCAGCGATTGCTGTGCCACCGCCGGCAAATGGCCCTACTTTATTAATTATTTATGCTGCAACAAATGTTGCACTGGATAAGCAGAAAGTAATGGAAGAGATGCAGAAAAAAATTAACAAACATTTAAATCCATTATTTAAAATTCATGATGTTGTGCTTTGCAATACATTACCCAAGACTGCTTCCAGTAAAATCATGCGCAGGATTTTACGCAAGGAATACATGCAACAACAAGCTTGAGTTTATCGGTGATGCCGACGCAAAATAACTGAAATATTTAAAAGGAGAAAAGTATGTTAGCAAAAAAATATATTACTTTATTAGTATCCAGTGTGTTTTTATCCGGTGCTGTATTTGCACAATCCATTACGTTATATGATCAGCCGAATCAGACAGCAAAAGTTGTTGGCACAGCTGATTTGGCATCTGGCATCATTCCAATTTTTACACCAGAAAAAAATAATGACTGGATAAAAGTTGCAGATCCACGTAATGGCAATGTTGGCTGGATCAAATCCAGTGATATTAAAAATGCGCGAGGTTCTGAAAATACCGTGACGTTTTCGCAAAAAATTATCAGCAATGGTTCAAAACCCACTTATCAAGTGATTCAATTTGGTAATCCACCAATGAAAATGACAGATGAACAGGCAAAAGCATATATCGAAAAAATGCAAAAAAAGCAGCAGGAATTGCAGCAATCATTTCAGGGTATTATGAAAAACATGAATGAAGTGATACAAAATCAATGGAATATGTGGAATGCTCAAGGCGGCTTCCCGATGATCATCATGCCTGCACCTGCAAAAAACGTAACTGCACCTGCACTAGTGAAACCAGTTACAACACAAACAAAACCCGCAAGTTGATGATGCAGATATGTAGGTTGAAGAGCAGTCGATATGTGACCTCTTCTCTTCAACCTACACAAAATTTAAATTGTTATTCTTTCTAATAAAGCATGACGGATTTTTTTAGTTTTTTTATCTTGCCCTTCCAATACAGCATTAATATTTGCAAAAAATACTGCTTGTTCAACTATTTTTTTATCGTTAATTAATTTATTTTCAAATAACCAGTTTATAACCTCATGCCAATTCCATAATGGAGATTTATGAGAAACTCTCATTACCGGATGAGGAAAAGACTTTCTACGAACGCCTTTAATCCATAGAGAAACTGTTTGTCTGCTTTTATTAAGACGATTAGCAATTTCTATTTCTGTCACTAAATTTTCTGGTGCTACACTTGCTACTTCAGCTTCAATGGATGCGGATCTAACATCCTTAATTGCTGAGATAACTGCCTCCTCAAGTGAAGTAGCTTCACGATCAAATTCCAGATATACCACGCCATTTTTAAAATTAATTATTGCATCATCACAACCAGATTCATAAAAACTATCTTCCAGACCATGAGTTTTTTCATCAATATTTTTTAATATAAGTGTAAATTGATATGCCTCGGGTTTACTCATTATTCATTCCTCCTCAATGTCATGCTGGCATTTATCAACTGCTCGACAAATTTGTTGTGCGTGATTGTACGAGCTCCGTGGCGTTGACCAAATTAATATCCTGTGTCCTTCTCTCGTATGTAATGGGCAGAGAAGTTGTCCCCAGGCATGAGCTGACTTACCGGAATCCTTATATTTCCATCCATTTTCTTCAGCATATAAAATTGCTCCTTCAATTTCTTTATTTGGGTGTTTACTTCTTCTCATCCACTAAAAAATCCCTGATTTTTTTTAATATTAGATAAATTATAAATCATTGTTGACATATGTCAACAATGATTTATCTTATTGTTATTATTCTTATTTTCCTTGTACAAATTTATTCTTATAAAACTCTTCGACTTTTTCATCACAAATAGCAACGTTCAATTCATTCAACATTTTATTTTGCTCGGCATTTTCCCTTTGCGATTTTACGCTTTTGGCAGTGATCTGGAAGAATCGCCAGTGATCGTAAATGGATTCGTGTTTACCTTTTTGTTTGCTACGCATCCTGTCAATTGGATCATCCGATGAATAAATGAATGAACTAATTGCCTTATATATGTAAGACACATATGACTCAGATACATTCCAGAAGGAATCATTAACGATTTTTTGCGCGTAATAAAGATTACTTTGTAGCTTGAGATATTGCGAAGCGAAATGAATAAAATTATCTTTAGATATCTGAGGAAGACTTAAAAAAACAAAATTTGCAAAAATAATATTTTTAATATCCTGCGGAAAATAACCAAACAAACACGTTTCATCATTCATCATGCTTTTTAACAAGACGAGTTGTGACATCAGTAACGGAAAACATATCACTTGTTTTTGCTGCTTCTCATTAAAACAGGCATAAAGTCCATCATCAACGATGCAACCATTTAAATTCTGGTTTTTTAAAATATCCGTTAAGTAGACATTACTGCCAATGAGAATCGAATTATCAAAGATCGTATTCGTCAATTTACATCCTGCAAAATTACAAAAACTAATATTAGTGAAAGTGAAATTAGTATCCCGTAAGCTTTGATCATCAATTTGCGTAAAATCACAATGAGAAAGATTGGAATGCCTGATAATACTGGCTTGTAATTTAGTTTTATAAAACTCGATGTTACACATAGTAACTTTATCCAGCGTAGCCAAGTGTAAATTTGTCAGTGTCAGACGCGTATTTCTAATCACAGAACCGGTAAAATTTCGCCAGGAAAAATTTTGTAATGACAAACATTCTCCTTCCAGAACACGATCAGTTAATTCCATACCTGACATGTCCTGAAATTTAAAAATGAGATTAGGTGTGTCTTGATGCTGGATTAAATCATCTTCGTCTGAGGGAAAAGGTTCAAATTCAATTAACTCTTGTTCAAGAGATGATGGCTCTAAGTCATGGGAAGAATTCATTATTTTTTATCCTCGTTTGTATATTATGGAGAAAGAATATACAAAACGAGGATAGAATGCAAGGTGGTTTTTGTTATTACTTCTGCAATTCGCGGATCACTGCACCTAGAAATCGTGTGGCTTCGCCACCGGTCACTGCCCGATGATCAAACGTCAGTGACAATGGCATAACACGACCAATCACCATTTGACCATTGCGTGCAATCACCGTATCACGACTACGACCACAACCGAGAATCGCAACAGCTGGTGGCACAATGATTGGTGTCGCATATTTTCCAGTAATCATGCCAAAGTTGGATAATGTTATCGTTGCACCTTGCAAATCTTTTGCAGCAACTGATCTATCCATCACGGATTTTTTATATTCATCCACTTTTTTACGCAATTCTGCATCTGCAAGTGTTTCCGCATTTTTTATCACTGGCACAAATAAACCTTCAGCCGAATCTACTGCCAATCCAATATGCACTTCATTAAATACTTTTCTCTCCAGCGATTTACCATCAAACCACGCATTCAATGCTGGCTCTTCTTTTGCAGCAATGACAATAGCCTGCAGCAAACGCGCTGTAATATCTGTTTTCGGCGGCAAATCCGTAAGGTCAGCATCTTCTATAATCGTTACGGGAACGACTTCGCGATGCGATTGCGCCATGGTTTGTGCCATCACACGTCGCACACCACGCAAACCTTCTGTCGCTCCAGTCAATGCAGTTGTACTGGTAGCAGCCTGATTCATATGTTGTTTGACATCATCTGCCGTAATCAAACCATCGCGACCGGTTGGTTTGACATCACTTAAATTCACATTCAATTGTTGTGCGAGTACGCGTGCGGCTGGCATGGCTTTAATAGTAGTCGATGTTTTTTTCGCACCACCGACAATGACATCGCCATCATTCCACTTCTTTTCGCTGGTTTCCAGTTTGCCAACGACGCTACCTTTATCAGCAACCACTTCATCACTTTCATATGAAATAAGTGGCGCGCCAGTTTTAATAATTTCATTCGCCTTGCCATGCAATTGCACGATTTTTCCAGCATAAGGTGATGGAACATCCACGACAGCTTTTGCTGTTTCCATAGATACTAATGGCTGATCGACTTTGACAACATCACCTTCCTTGACATACCACTCACGAATTTCAGCTTCTGCGAGTCCTTCACCCAAATCTGGTAAATGAAAAATTTTCATGCGTACTCCATCAAACGATTGACTGCCTCAATAATTCTTTTTTCACTGGGAATATAATATTTTTCCATCTTTGCATAAGGCACGATGGTATCAAAACCGGTGACACGTTCCGGTGGTGCTTTTAAGGAAAACAAGGCTTTTTCCGCCACTTGCGCAATAATTTCTGCACCTACACCACAAGTCAGTGGCGCTTCATGTACCACGACACAGCGTCCAGTTTTTTCAACAGATGCGAGAATAGTATTGATATCCAGTGGTTTTATAGTGGCAACATCAATCACTTCTACACTGACACCCGATGCGAGCAAGGTCTCTGCGGCCGCCAATGATTCTTTGACCATTGCACCCCATGTGACTAATGTCACATCTTCACCGGATCGCAAAGTGAAACAAACATCGAGTGGTAATGCCTTACCATCATTGTTCACTTCCTGTTTTGCATAGCGATACAAGCGTGATGGTTCCAGAAACACAACCGGATCAGGATCACGAATCGATGCAAGCAATAATCCATAAGCACGCGCAGGTGAAGATGGAATCACCACACGCAAACCTGGAGTATGTGCAAAATAAGCTTCAGTACTTTCTGAGTGATGTTCTGGTGCATGAATACCAGCGCCAAATGGCGTACGAAAAACGACAGGGCAAGTCAAACGTCCACGTGTACGATTACGCATGCGCGCAACGTGATTAATAATTTCATCCATTGCCGGATAAATAAATCCCATGAATTGAAATTCAGCGACGGGTTTTAAACCTTGTGTCGCCATGCCAACTGCAAGCCCTGCAATCATGGATTCAGCAAGCGGTGTATCGAGTATGCGTTCGGGGCCGAATTTATCCAGCAATCCCAATGTTGCACGGAACACACCGCCATTTCTGGCAACATCTTCTCCCATCACAATCACATCTGCATTTGCCCCCATTTCATAGGCAAGTGCCTGATTGACTGCTTCCACCAAAGTCATTTCAGCCATGTACAACTTTCTCCACTTCTTTTAGCAAATCACGTTGCGGGATATAAATTTCAGGTAATTCTGCATATAAATAATCAAACATCGATTCCAGTGGTTGCGGTGTGACGGATAAATATTCCTGTACTGCAACATCCACCTGTTTTGCACACGATTCCTGTAACTCTGTTTCCTGTTGATCCGTCCACCATTTCTTTTCAACAAGAAAACGACGTAATCGTTCGATAGGTTCTTTTTTCCATTCTGTTTCGCGTGTATTTTTTGGTTCATAACGACTGGCATCATCTGCTGTCGTATGATCATGCTGACGATAACAAACCATTTCCAGTAAACGCGGTTGACCTTTTTCACGCGCAAGTTTTAATGCTTCGACAGTGCGATGTTGAACAGCAATAATATCGTTACCATCAATTTGTTCGCCTTCAAAACCAGCAGCGATTGCTTTTTGTGCGATGGTATGTGCAGCAGTTTGTGCCTCGCGTGAAACGGAAATCGCCCATTGATTATTACAAACGATAAATACCACCGGTAATTTCCATACGCCCGCCACATTCATCGCTTCATAGACATCACCTTGCGATGTTGCACCTTCACCAATAATGGAAACAACTGCACGCTTCTCTTTGCGATATTTGATGGCATATGCCGCTCCCGCTGCATGCAAGGTTTGGCTGCCAATGGGAACGCTGTAAGGAAAGTCGTGATTGCCAAAACAATTACCACGTTCATCACCGCCCCAATATTGCAGGATTTGTGATAGTTTCGTGCCGCGCTGAATGAGTGTTCCCATATCACGATAATAAGGAACGAGGATGTCATCTTTTTCCATGGCATTACCAATGCCAACGAAAACTGCTTCCTGACCGCGCGTTGAAGGATAAGTTCCCAATTTTCCAGTACGTTGCAAGGCAATGGCCTTGGTATCCATGACACGTACCAGCATCATTAATCGATATAAATCCAGCAGGGTTTTCTGATCTTCTGCAAGTGGTGGAATAACATCAGCCAAATGGCTTTCTTCATTGAGATACTGATAATAGGGAACTTCAAAACGATCGACAATTTTCACAGACGAACTCCCTTCTGCGTTCAAAAATAATAGGGGACAAGAGTAGCGATGAGCCAGGGATGAGTCAAGCTACCTGATGGCTGTATTAAGAACAGAAGCTACTAATAATCCGAATCTGAAAACCAGTCGCTGAAGTTATAACTTACGCCAATGAAATAAGTATCGATATTACCGATATTATTATTGCGGGAAACGATGCGATACCAGGAAGCATCAATATTAAAACTGCAATTAATGGCATAGGCGATACCCAATCCCAGTGTTGGGTAGAATAATTGCAAATCATTATGCGAGCTGATGGCTTCATATTGTAAGGAAGGTAATGGAATAACGGTCGCTGTAGTAAATGGTGGTAATGGTGCTGTCGCTGAACCAATTATTACATTTGTTGGACTTGCCAGGGTTGTTGTGGTGCGTTCCAGCACTTTCATATATGCCATACCCAGCTTGGCGTAGATATACACTGGATCCCAGAGAATAGTCATTGCCTTGATATTAAAATCGAGTGCGTTATCGCTGTAATCATCTTTTCTGGAAATGGAATTGAATGTTGCAGCAACTGGTACAGCTAAACCTTGAGACGTTGCGATGGCATTTGTTACTACGACTGGACTGGCGGTGTAAGTCGTTGTCTGATTCCTGACGTGCAAAAAGCCGAGTTCCAGTGCTAATTGATCGATTAACTGATATCCCACATAAATTCTGCCGCCATAAACATTATCTTTTTGTTGCGCATGAAATCCGCCGGGAAAAAATGCTTCCACACCAGCAGATGCAATGCGAACAGGCGCACCATTGACAGTACGTGTTGTTCCTCCTGCTGATGCCACCGCTGCTTCAACATCGGATTGAACTTCACCTGCACTTAAGGTAGGTAAATTGGTATTCGCCCAACCACCCTGGATACCGAAATAAAATCCGCGGCTCAATGCTTGTGCGAGTGGCGAGAAGAATAACAAAGCCGTAATCAATAATATTGAGCAGGGAACTTCAGGACGGCCGACAATTTTCACAGATGAACTCCCTTCCATTTCAGATATACCAGCGAACAAGAGTAGCGATGGGGCAAGGATGAGTCAAGCTGCGTGCCGCATCAAATAATATGTAATGAATGAGCTTGTACATCATTATTGGCGTTTTCAAAACTCATTTCATATTGCTGGAAATTGCTGAGATCAATATTGAGAGAATCTCCCTGAATAATCGTTAGCACATTGGCAAGTGATGAACCTTCAAAAGGTGGTTGTGATATTCTCTCTTCCTTGTCGCGCCATAAATCACTGACGAATAATAATGCGTCTTTTTTAAATGTTTCGTTAACCTCAAATAAATGATTAACAGTATTTTCCACCTGGGATTTTTCCAGCCACATTCCTTTGTTTTTTGTATATAAACCTGGTATTGGCCAGGATTTATAAAATTTTTCTGGAAGTCGTATCTTTTTTAATTGAGAAGTAGATTCATATAAATCATCAGATGATATTTCATAAAATTTATTCCATTGCACAATTATCAGCATCATCTTTTGTCGATGGAAATAATAACCAGCAATAACCGCAGCATGCTCTGAATTACCATCAAATTTTCCTGGTTTGCCTTGTCGTGTTTTTTCACCCAGACGTGGATGAACGTCATAATAAGTAATGACAGGCTGTTTTTGCTGAATGGCATTTATAATAAAATTTTTATAATCCTCTTTCTCAGTGATATAAAATGATCGCGTTTTAAAATCATTATAGTCAAAAGATTTTTTGATTTGTTGCGCGCCATAGACTTCACCTACTTTTGAACCAATTTCCTGCTTTGCACGCTGTCGCAGGGAAAAATCGAAGCGGTGATGATCCTTATGCAATGGCAACGGTTTCCGGGAATGATATTTGTGCGCGACGAGATATTCCTGGACCATTAAACCCGCAATTAATTTGCAAACCTGACCATGTTGCACTTGTGGTTTTATGCCGTTGCAATACACAACCTCAATTCCATTACTGGTAAGCTCTGAAATATATTCCTCAATCGCCTCATCAATTACTGCTTTCGCAGGCGGAATAAATAGTTTTACTTCTGGCACATCGGTAATGAGTTTTGCCGGCTGAGGGATGAATCGCAAATTCTTCATCACATAGTAACATTCATATTGATGATCTGCATTGAAGCGAATAATGGCAGATTCTTTTTCAAATTTATCAAGCAAACTTGTCGGTAATTTTTTCTCAACCACACCCAGATTAGCTTTGGCAGCAAATGAGATGACTGCATCTGGCGTTAAATAAAACTTGTAATCTTCACTGGATTTACTTCTCGTAAACTTGCTGATAATGGAATCCTCATGGGCGTCAACAGAATATCCAATGATTAATTCGCTGTTTGGATGATTTAATAATTTCGTGGAAGTGTTTAATGTATCCAGATTTTCTTGTTCATCAAGATACATCGATAAACCTTCTTTTATCAGAAAAGTTATTTCATCTGGATTAAACTCGTAACTTATTAATTTTTTCTCAAGGTCATCGTTTTTGAAATCACAATTGAGATAAAACAAATTACCATTCACTACCGTTGCTTCAGGAGATAATGTTTCGATCTTTACAGATTTATATTGAGGAAAATATTGTGCCAGACTATCAAGCGCTGATAATTTTGCTTGTCTGGTGATGCCTCTATCCAGTTCATAACATTTCACATGAGGATATTTGAGCGACAAAAGCAAAGCAGTCACATCACAGCCACCACCATAAACAATAACATGCCTGGCACCATTTGCGATCATTTCTTCAGCCTTGCAACGAATCAGATATTTTCTTAGCATAATGAATAATTCATAATATTCACCCACCGCTATTTTAAAAAAATCTGATTGCATCCCCATTGAAGCACTTGTTAAAAAACGTCCGAGTTTGCCATTCATGGTTTCTTCTGGAATGGCATTAATATTATGTTGATAAAAATGTTTAATTAAATCTGCTTCGCCAGGGAAAAATAAATGAGAATGGCCTTTGCGTAATGCTCTTTCAAATGCAGCAGCAACTGTTGGCGCAGTAATGCTGACATCTGTTCTTGATGATTCCATTCTTTTATGCTCCATGATAATAAAATTTCGAGGATGATATCGATGAGGTAATGATTAATCAAGCACGAAAAAATAAGCTGTAAAGCAGGACAAAAAGAATAAATAAACTGATTATCATAAACCAGTAATCACGCTTGATAACATAATATGCGGCCAATAATGCAACACGCAGCACTTGTGTCATGACTAAAATAAAAATACCAAGATCAATAATGCCAAATGCCTGCAGATCACGCGCTTTAACCCATATTTGTTTAATGCTGATTTCATATGAATTCATGGCAATCCATTCAGCATGCATGGTTTCATGACCATGCTGCCATAAATATAATGCACCTCCCATCATCACCAGCAATAACGACAACAACATGCCGAGTGTCAGCAAGCGACTTAAAATATGTTGTATATGATTCGTGTCAGACATTTTTTATATATTTCCTGTGAGTGCTTTATACAACATCTGTGCGCCCATCAGACAAATCACGACACTAAAAATGATACGCAACCAGCGCACGTGAATTTTTGTCAGTAAACGCGCACCTAATAATGCACCAGCAATGACTCCAATTAATACCGGAAAAGCAATCGGAGGATAAATATAACCATGCGAAAAATAAATTCCAGCACTCACTGCTGCAGTAATGCCGATCATGAAATTACTGGTGGTAGTGGAAACGCGATAAGGCAAACGCATGGCCTGATCCATCGCCAATACTTTTAATGCACCTGAACCAATCCCTAATAATCCTGAAAATAATCCTGCTACACCCATTAGCAAAAATCCGGTGCGCACATGTTGCACGTGATAGGCCATCTGCTGATTTTGATAAGGATAATCACCATTCAATTGCAGTTTCATTGCCCATGGATGCGAGGCGGTATAAATCTCTTCTTCTTCCTTACGCTTGATCGTAAGCCAGGCGGAAAAAAATAATATCAGGCTAAATAGAATCGCGAGGAATGTTTGGGAAACATAAGCTATCAGCAATGCACCAATAAACGCACCAATCACTGCTGCCACTTCGAGAAACATACCGATGCGCAAATTGGTAAACCCTTCGCGTAAATATGCCGCTGCTGTTCCTGATGAGGTAGCAATCACTGAGATGAGAGATGCGCCCATCGCGTAATGAATATCGATATTAAATAAAAGTACCAGCACCGGAATGATGACAACACCGCCACCTAAACCGGTTAATGCTCCAAGAATGCCGGCGAAAAAGGAGAAGATTAATAGCAGGAATGTGAAGATGAGAATGGTCAAGGTGTCACTCACAACAACGAAACAGCATTTCAAAATACATCATTTGGTTTGAGTTGAGTATCAAAATCTGCGATAAGATAGAAAGCCAAAAATCAATGAAAGGAGCGTGACATGCGAGTACGGGGATGGATAAATTTATTATTGTTACTGACTATCATCGCCTTGCTCCTTACCAATGCCTATGCCAGCTTTGGCAGCAAATTATGTAAACAGGAAGGTTTCCACTGTGTACGCGTGAAAAGCCGGCAATCCTGGGGTTCGCTTTTTCCTGATGATCATGATCGTGGTATTGTCATGCGCATTAATCGCATGAATACCAGTCTTTATCCAGGACTGGTCATCGCTGTACCCGATAATCTTGAAAATGCTGACATCATGGATTTTTCTCCTTTCCCATTAAATGTTCCATCACCCGGCGAAAAAGTTGTCATTGTCGATCCAGCAAATGATGCCTGGGGTGCATATGATGCTGATGGCATGCTGGTACGCTGGGGCCCCGCTTCTTCCGGCAGGGATTTTTGTCGTGACATAGACAGGGAATGCCGCACACGCGCAGGATCGTTTCGTGTTTATTCATTAGGTAGCAGTGATTGTTTCTCTACAAAATTCCCTGTTCCCAATGGTGGTGCACCGATGCCTTATTGTATGTATTTCGAAAATGGACAAGCTCTGCATGGTGAGCCAAATGGTTTGCCAGGTTATAACGCAAGTCATGGATGTGTGCGCATGTATGTCAATGATGCAGAATGGTTACGTTATGATTTTATCGAAGGACCAAATTCAGGAAATAATTATCGCGGCACGCGTGTGATTGTTCGTAGTTATTCACAATAAAAAGGAAATAATTGTGTTTCATCAGGATAAACTGGAGTCGATGGATATTTTTGTTGATTGTGAAGAAAATACATTCAACTTTATTCAAGTATGGACTGACCTTGCAAAAGACCCAGACGTATTAATAAATAAATCAACTAAAACTTATGGTGATTTTGCAGGTAAAACTTCCCTCGCACTTTTTATTGTCATTGAAGATGAGGATGATATTGAAAAGCTGTATCGATCTTCATTTACTCATGCGCAATACCTGGCACTATTAAAGAAACCCGTACTTTTTCCAATCGTTATTGTGGATTTTTTTCAATTTGGAAAAGATGAAATAAATAACGAACGCAGGAAAAAAATCAGGAAATATTTTAATCGCGATTATCTGACGATAAAATTTGTTTCCGTTACTAATCTGGTAGATTTTAGTTATCAATTTTTTATTAATCACATCAAAGATCTCAATCATCAAATCACAAAAAACAGGGAACTTGTCAAAAGCATTGAAAACATCGCTGTTAAAGAATGTATTCCGATCAAACCCATTCTTGAAATAGATAAACCAGACTCGCAGAGCAGACAACAAGTTATTGAACAACTAACTAATGAAATAAAAAACATACGCATGCGTAATAATAAATTTTTCCGTTGGGGTGGTGCAAAAATCAAGATAGCGGCGTGTCAGAATGTGCTGGATTATATAGCGGAAAATCCTGATACGGATATTCAGACAATATTGCAGGAAATAAAAAATAAACCGGTGATTATCATCGAGGAAAATAATAAATACGAAGTTAAATGGTATCGCGGAGAATATATCAATGGTAAAAAACAAGCTGCTGGCACCGTCGTCACCATTGATAGCGCACTCAACTGGAACCGCAATAAATTCAGAACTAAACCTGCTAAATCAGCACAAGCCTGGAGTAATATTTGTGCGCAACAGGAAGTGAAAAAACTGTCGATTTGAGAGTTGATATTAGTCATGCAACCGGTGTGTCTGTCATCGTGACCTGATATATCTCTACGAAATTTGCAGCTCATGCAAATTTCGAGCCCGCATCAGCGAAGGGTTCCGTCAAAAAAATAGGTTGCTCAGGCACACAAAGGTTTATGGTTTTCAGGGACGGACGTCCTGTCCTCGGCTCTCCTTGCCTCCTGGCCGCGACGCCCTTCAAACCATAAACCTTTGTGTGCCTGAGCAACCTATTTTTTTGACGGAACCTGAAAGACCAGTTGGAAACTTCACAAAAAGCTTGCCAGGTTTTTGGGTATGTTTTCTAACAGCTCTCCGCACAGCATGACACTTGATCCTGCAAAGAAAGCGGATTTACGTGAGGACACATCAGCTCAAAATAACAGACGCGTGACGGCCTTCTTAGTACCCTTTTGTATTCTTCTCAAATTTCCCGACATAATGATCGACGCGTTCAACAGCCGTTTCGATATGTCCATCATCATATAAATGCAGCCAGCGAAATCCTGGTGGTAAATCTTCTATACCAAAATCATTTTGTTTACGCTTGAATTGAAAACACGTAGAAGGAGTGGCATAACACTTGATTCCATTGATCTCCTGCTCAAACTGCTGATGCACATGCCCAAATAAAACCGTTTTTAATTGCGGATAGCGTGCGGTGATTTTCCAGAATTCTTCTGAATTGGTTAAACCTAACTGATCCAGCCAATGACAACCCACTGGAATCGGTTGATGATGAAACACAGCAATCGCATGATGTTTGGGATATTTTTGCAGACAATCTTCCAGAAATGCCAATTGGGATGCGTGCAAAAATCCTTCCACCGCATCTTTCTTGTGTGAGTCCAGCAAAATAAGCTGCCAATTGCCTTTAATAATCTGTTTGTCATTCAGCATTTTTTCGTAAGGATAAATCTTCGTCATCATCTCAGGATCATCATGATTACCTGGCACGCAATAAATTGGCACATTGAATATGCTCAGCATCTCAGCAAGCCGCAAATAGGAAGACGATTGATAATCCTGAGTGAGATCACCGGAATGCAGGATCATGTCAAAGGTTCCAGCTTTCTGCTTAACAAGATCCAGCACCGCTGCCAGACTTTTTTGCGTTGGTACACCAATGAGGGATTTGTCCGCATCGGAAAATAAATGCGTATCACTGATTTGAATTATTCTGAATGGTGTTTTTTCCATGTCATCATCCCTGCCACGCTAGTTTACAAGTGTGTGATGTTATCAGGATTTTTTCTTAAACAACATCACCACACAGGCAATCAAGGCAGCGAGTGCGACGGGATAAGCAATCGAGCGAACTGTGCCTGCGAAATATAAACTCGCAACCACACTGCCCAATACAGCAAACGCTGTCCATAACACGGTATATAAAGCAACGCGCACGCTCATGGGTTCATCACTTGCTTCAATCACAGCGCGATTAAATGCTGCAAAACATAAACCTGAACCTAAGGAATAAATCGCCATGCCTGCGATCAATGGATAAAACGCATCGGGGAATAACACCGCAAAAGCAAATAAAACTGCGCCACCGAATAATGATACTAATAACCCTGCCCAGATCAGCCCATGTACGCTTAACCATTCCAGCAAATATTTCACTAAGGCATTACCAAAAATATATGCCGCAAAAATACTCGCCTGAATCACACCGAACACCATGGGTCGATAATGAAAATTCTCGATGACAAGCAAGGCGCCGGCACTGATCCAGACGATAAAGCCGCTAAAGATAAATCCCTGCACGAGAATTAACAGCATGAATTGGCGATTCGTAAACAGACGCACATATTGCATAAATAAATTTTTTAAATGGATAGGCACACGTTTTTCAGGTGGATAGGTTTCGGGCATCCAGTAAAACAGGAAAGCAATATTGATAAGCGACCAGATTGCAATCACCCAGAAAATGCCACGCCAACTGGAGAGATATAAAACGATACTACCGAATAATGGCCCGAGCGCAGGCGCCAGTACCGTAATGCTTCCCATAAACGCGAGAATGCGTATTGCTTCCCTGGTTTCATATAACTCATGAATACAGGCATATCCGGCGACCATCATGGAGGGTAAGGCTGCACCTTCGATAAATCTTGCAATCAATAAACCCTGTGCATTGGCAGCGAGCGCGCACGCCATGGTGGAGGCGATATAAATCAGGCCACCGATTAACAAGGTAGGACGTCTGCCGTAATAATCGCACACCACACCCATGACCAGTGGAAGCAACGCTGAGCCGATAAACCAGGCTGTCAATGTCCATTGAGCTTGCTGAGTATTGAGCGATAAATCCTGCATCATGCTGGGCAAGGCTGGCAGATACATATCATTGGATAGACAAGTGGCAATCTCGTACAAAACGAGAATGATGGGAAATACTAACGATTTTGATTTGCTGATCATTGGGGAATCTTTTACAAAAATGTCATGTCTATTTTTATCACGATAAAGGAAAGCAAGGGAGATGAAGGGTGCAAAAAATAATGTGGATATGACGCACCTTTCTTCTCGCCAGATGTTCCATGAGGAACATTTTGGTGAGCATAGGTTAGGCAGAGACAGATGAGTGTTGTTGTAGCAGGTACTTCGACCTATCCCACAAACGTCACATATTCCTGAAATGTGACATCTATGGGATAAACTCCGGTACGATTTATTTTTAAATTAAACACTTATATATCAATCACTTAACTCAAACTTCGGTGACCGTAGTTTGCCTGAGTAAGCGCTGCATGATGCTAGCGCGAATTAGATTGCTTTTAACACCTTCAATGGCTGGAAACTGCCTGCGCACGTGAACAATGGCTTGTTCAATACGTAGCATCAAAGCTTCAGGAACACGGATACTCACCATATCACTCAAATGATCCATGTCATCTGCAATGTCGACCAGCGTTGGATAATCAGCCAATTTCAGCAGGGATTCGATGGATTCGATAATCCATTTACTCTTGCCACGCATCCCATAACCGTCTTCGATAATGCGTTGTTGCAATCTGCGATGCAGGTTTTTTTGTAGTTTGATAGAAGTCATTACTTTTCTGTCCATCATAGCGCTGTCTCTCGTTCCATTAACTCAATTAACTTACGGAATGCCTTGGTCGTCTGGCGCAGGTCGAGCCAATTCACTTGTGAGAATACATCCAGGTATTTGTCATATTCCTGGCGGGATACGACGCTCTCAATGATTTGTCTGACTACATCCGCATGAAAGGTTGAACCCATGTTTATCTTCACCGTATTACGTCCACGTGCGGAGCTTGCCAAATCCACCCGATTTTTTTTCAATGATTTTTGTTGGCTAATAATACTGCGAATTTCCTTGAGACTGGAACCATTCCGGCATGCTTCAATCGCATGTTTACGCACATCATGCGAACTGATACCTGCGATCAAGGCAGCCTTATCCAGATTACGGATGCCACCATTTTGTATTTCTATTTGCACATCTTCAGGCGCATTCATGGCAGCGAGATAATACGTAGTCTGTGAAAGCGACAAGCCCGTAATATTTTTAAGTAAGGTAGCAGTCACTTCTGTTTTGCCATGTTGTAGTTGATATTCATGCACGATGTCGCGAACATTATCCAGACGTTCATCCAGTGTTAAATCTTCGCGTGCCGTGTTTTCCACCCATTGAATTAATTTGAGTTCAAATCCCTTGGGTTTTTCATTAAATACACGTGCTTCAACTTCCTGTTTACCAGCGAGTATCGAAGCAAGACAACGTCGCTCACCTGCTACCACGCGATACACTTCCCCCAGTTTATACACCACCACTGGATTGATGACGCCGCTGGTTTTGATGGTATGCGCGAGTTCCTTCAACCTTTCCAGTTCATCCTGCTTTCTTGCATACAAGGGATCTTCAGGGCGAATACCTGCGCGGATATCGGATAAATCGATTGCCAATTTACGCGGATTGTCAGGATCGAGTTCGATACGCGATAGAGGCAAAATCACATTGCGGAACAAGCCTGTATTATTTTCCACGACATGGATGGTTTCACTTAATCCACGCGTTAATGCTTCTGATATACCAAATCGTTTTTTCTTGCTCATGCGAAAATCCTCTCTGCAATGTGGCTACACACTTCCATGGCTTCGTTTTTGGCGACATGCTGATCCTGAAAATCAAAGATGGAACGTGGGGAAGAATCAGCAGCATCAACTTCAGCAAACACAATACGCTGAGAAAATTTCACTGGCAGCACGTATTTTCCAATAGCGGAATTATCCTGCAGACTGGTGAGAATATCCTTGTGCAAGCGTGTTTGCTTGAACATATTGGGCAGAATGCCGACTAATTGCAGCGGACGATTTTTTTCACGTATCAGTGATTCCTGCATCCACAATTGCAACATGCCATAAATCCCTTGCACGGGTTGCTCTTCCATGACAGAGGGAATGATGATGTGCGTGGCAGCTTTCATGACACTGATGGTCAGTGGCCCTTTTGATGGTGCTGTATCAATCACAACCGCATCATATTCAGCATGCACATCTGGAGAATTTAAAAAATTTGCCAGCTGTTTATGCACTTTATCCACCACTTCTGAACGCCTGACAGACTCTGCTGAGAGCAATTTTTCAGCATGTCCTGGAGCAATGTCCAAATTAGGAACATAAGTTGGATAGGGAACGACGCCTTGCCCATAAAAAATTTCAGCAATGCTGCTTCTACCATCCCAATCATTATCATCAGGATCGTGTGGATCATAATCAGGATGAATGGGTGGCATTAATCCTTCAGGGGCTGCGGGATCAATTTCCATATGCAGATACTGGTGGGAAAAATTACATTGGGGATCGAAATCGATACACAGTGTGCGCATTTTCTTGCTGAGATATTCAGCCATCAATTTGCTACATGTAGTTTTTCCTACACCACCTTTATTGTTTACAAACGCTATGATTTCCATGTTGACTCCTGTCGTTGTATTACGATATTGCCTAATATATCATTTGTTTTGTTTTATCATATATAAAAAAACACGACACAAATAACATCTCCATGTTGTGTTTTTTGTTTAGTATTAGTTTATCTTTTGTTTGGGATGCGGTAAGTCATTGAAAGCAATTGATTAACATGCTGGATTTGTGACGCTTATGGGAGATTGTGTGACGGTTATGGGATAAACTGTGACGGCTATGGGAGAGGATGTGACGGCTATGGGACGAAATGTGACGGATGTGGGAGATGAAAAAAAGGAAGCGCGCAAGGAATTAAAAAAACATGCGGCAACCATTCATTGCTCCAATTCACTGACTTTATTGCAACGAAAAATTACCAATGCCTTGTTGTATCACGCTTACAAGGAATTGATGCTGAAGGATGAACATGAAATTACGGTCAAGCAATTGTGCCGGCTGATTGGCTATCAGGGAAATAATCACGCTGCGATCAAGGAAGCTTTTCGCGAATTGATATCAACTGTCATTGAATGGAATGTCATCAATGATGAAACCGGTACGGAAAATTGGACAGCGAGTTCCATCATTGCCAGCGTCAGTCTCGAAGGACCACTTTGTTATTACGCGTATTCACCACGCATGAAACAATTGCTTCATTCACCTTCCATGTTCGGCAAGATCGATCTTGTGATTCAATCGCGGTTTCGTTCCAGCTATGGATTAGCCTTATATGAAAATTGCACGCGTTATCGAGGCTTGCCGCAAACCAAATGGTTTGATATGGAATTATTCAAAAAACTGATGGGCGTGCCTCAAGGTAAATACGATATCTTTCGTGATTTCAAACGTCGCGTACTCGATAAGGCGATTGAAGAAGTGAATACGTATTCGGATCTGGTGATTGAAGCGGAATTTGTGCGCGAAGGCCGGAAGGTATTGAAAGTGCGTTTCAAGCTCAAGGAGCGGCCGAAAAAAACGCGTTTGGGTTATCAAAAACCCTCTATCGTCAAGCAGGAAAATCCGCTGGAAGTTCGTCTCAGGGAACAATTTGGTTTGTCATCCGCACAGATTCAGGAATTATTGCAACAGCATGAGGCTGCATTTATCGAAGATAAAATTTCACTGGTGCTGGATTCAAAACCGTTTCAGAAAGGCAACGTAAAAAATATGGCGGGATATTTGATGGGTGCAATCCGCGATGATTATCAACCAGCCAAAACTCAAGCCGTGCAATTGATTGTGTTGAAAGATAGTGAGAGAGAATTCGAACTGGCAGAATTAAAACGCAGGGCAGAAAATATTCGCAAACAATATCAAAAAAATCGTGAAGTTATCATTCATGAAGCGATTAATATGTTACCGCTGGAAGATAAACAAATATTCATGGAACGATTTCATATTTTTGCCGCATCGGCAATTTCATCGGTGCTTAAATTGCAGCGCCAAAAATATAATCGTGACAATGTGCTGGATTCACCGCAAATAAAAGCCTTAATGCGGCAATTTGCCTTGCGTGAAATGGATATGTTAACGGTACCGACATTGGAAGAATTTGTCGCAGGATTGTCCGAGCCAGATGTGCAAGCCTGGCAGAAATTAAAATCCTGTGATCCTGATCATCCGTTATTACGCTGGAAAGAATGAAAAAATCAGCTGATTTCAGTTGTAGATCCAATAACTAAGAGTGGTGCTAGTACTATTACTGATACCGATAAAAATCGATCACGCTATAATAATAAGGTTAGTTCTTTGTGACTTTAACTTAAGGAGAAATACCATGGTAGCTAAAAAGAAAAAAGGCACAGCAAAGAAAAAACGTTAATCATTAAAAATTAAAACCGGGAAGAGTGTAAATTCTCCCCGGTTTTTTATTTCCTCAAATCTTCCTCACTACCATCGCTTTCAAATAATCCGTTTCTGGAACAGCGATATGCACAGGATGATCTGCACCCTGATGACCACGTTCGAGAATTTGAATGGTGGTTTGTGTGTTATATGCAGCGCGTTTCAGCAAATCGCAAATATCCTGCATGCTAATGTGCATGGAACATGAACAACTGAACAACACGCCGTTTGCTGATAATAATTTTAATGCCAATTCATTTAAGCGCTGATAAGCAATCAATCCTTCCTTTTTATCTTTCAATTTTTTCACAAATGCAGGTGGATCCAGAATAATGACATCGAAAGATTGTTTTTCCTGCACTAATTTTTTCATGGCATCAAAAGCATCGTCACTTATGATGGTGACTTTGTCTGCAACATGATTAAGCTCAGCATTGCGTTTGATAAACGCACATGCTTCAGCAGATACTTCAATGCAACTTACCTGGCTCGCACCATAGACAGCAGCTTGTATGCCAAAACTTCCAGCATAGCTAAACACATCAAGGACTCGCTTATCCTGCACATATTGTCGCAAACGCGCGCGATTCGGACGATGATCATAAAACCAGCCGGTTTTCTGTCCATTCATCAATGGTGCTATAAATGGCACACCATTTTCTTCCAGCATCACTTCATCAGGCACTTCACCAAATGCTTTTTCCACCTTCACAGACAAATTTTCCTGCACACGAATCTGGCTATCATTTTTTAACAAAATGGATTTGATATCAGGAAATAATTGCTGCAATGCATTTACAATCATATTTGTTTTTGCCTCCATGCCAGCCGTATTGATCTGCACAACAAAATTGTCAGCAAAACGGTCAATGACTAATCCTGGTAATTGATCAGATTCAGCAAACACGAGTCGATAAAAAGGTTTATCAAATAATTGTGTGCGCAAGGTTAATGCAGTGGTGATGCGTTTTAAGAAATATATTTCATCAATTACTTCATTCGCATCACGCGTTAACATGCGCACCGTTATCAATGAATTGGGATTGATATAACCTACACCAAGCAAACTACTATCATTTGCTTCCACGATCACTTCCTGACCTGCTGTGAAATTTTTCAAAGGAGTAATTTGAGTATCAATTTCATTACTGTAAATCCATGGATGACCTGAGCGTATACGGCGGTCTTCTCTTTTTTTAAGGCGAAGGCGTGCGAGTGTCATGTGATTTTTCTCCTAATTTGTGAACGCCTGATTTGTGAACGCGAACCATAGCATAGAAATATCCCTTCCGCTGCATGCAGTTTTAGGTACAATCGGACACAGAATTAAGGAGAGCGGCATGAGTTTTATGAATTTTGCGCTAGGGGAAACTGCCGATATGCTCGCCGAGGCAGTCAAGGAATTTGCTCAACGTGAGATTGCACCGCAAGCAGCAGAAATCGATAGCAGTAATATTTTCCCCAAATCATTATGGCCTAAACTCGGTCAATTAGGTTTGCTGGGTATCACGGTAGAAGAAGAGTATGGTGGCTCAGGTCTGGGCTATCTCGAACATGCCATCGCCATGCGCGAAATCAGTCGTGCATCAGGTTCGATTGGTCTCAGCTATGGCGCGCACTCTAATCTGTGCGTGAATCAAATTCGCCTGAATGGTACACACGAACAAAAAACGCATTATCTTCCGAAATTATGTTCCGGTGAATATATCGGCGCACTCGCCATGAGTGAAGCGCAAGCGGGTTCTGATGTCATGGGCATGCAAATGCGCGCGGAATTAAAGGGTGATCATTATGTGTTGAATGGCACAAAAATGTGGATTACCAATGGTCCTGATGCAGATGTGCTCGTTGTATATGCGCGCACTAGTCCTGGCACACGCGGCATTACAACATTCATTATCGAAAAAAAATTCGCAGGATTTAGCACAGCGCAAAAGCTGGATAAACTCGGCATGCGCGGTTCCAATACCTGTGAACTAGTATTCGAAAATTGTCGTGTGCCAATTGAAAATGTATTAGGCAAGGAAAATCAGGGTGCGAAAGTATTGATGCGTGGATTGAATTATGAACGTGTCGTGCTGGCGGCAGGACCGGTTGGCATCATGAAAGCTTGCATGGATATGGTGCTTCCTTACGTTCATGAACGAAAGCAATTTGGCAAATCCATTGGTGAATTTGAAATGATGCAAGCGAAATTGGCAGATATGTATACCGCGTTGATGACATCGCAATCTTATCTTTATGCTGTCGCCCACGCTTGTGATCGTGGTGATGTCACACGCAAGGATGCCGCTTCCGTTATTCTTTATACGGCAGAAAAAGCGACGTGGATGGCAGGTGAAGCCATTCAATGTCTCGGTGGAAATGGTTATATCAATGAATTTCCCACGGGTCGTTTATGGCGTGATGCGAAGTTATATGAGATTGGCGCGGGAACATCAGAAATAAGACGCATGCTGATCGGGCGTGAATTATTTGATGAAACGAAATAGGGTTTGAAACAAGGAAATATTGCGATGCCGGAATTGGAAACACAACTGAATCTGGATGATAAAACTTTCCAGCAAAATTCAGTCGTCATGCGTAACATGGCGCAGGAATTACGTAACATGATTATCAAAATTCAGGAAGGTGGTGGTGAAACCGCACGTGAACGACATCGCAAACATGGAAAATTATTGCCGCGCGATCGTATCGAATTATTACTCGACCCGGGTTCTGATTTTCTCGAATTATCGCAACTGGCTGGATGGCAATTGTATGATGATGACATTCCAGCAGGCGGCATCATTACTGGCATTGGTCGCATCATGGGAACGGATTGCATGCTGGTTGTCAATGATGCAACCGTAAAAGGTGGGACTTATTATCCCATCACAGTCAAAAAACATTTACGCGCACAAAAAATTGCAGAGCAAAATCGTCTTCCCTGTATTTATCTTGTCGATTCAGGCGGTGCGTATTTGCCATTGCAGGATGAAGTTTTTCCCGATGAAAATCATTTCGGACGCATTTTTTATAATCAGGCAAACATGTCTGCACAGGATATTCCGCAAATTGCAGTGGTGATGGGATCGTGCACCGCAGGAGGCGCTTATATTCCTGCAATGGCAGATGAATCCATCATGGTGCGTGAACAAGCCACAATTTTTCTTGCAGGCCCTCCATTAGTCAAAGCTGCAACCGGTGAAGTCGTGACAGCGGAGGCATTAGGTGGTGCTGATGTACATTGCCGCACATCTGGTGTAGCAGATCATTATGCACAAAATGATGAACATGCCATTGCGATCACAAAACGCATCATAGCCAATCTGAATTATCAGAAAAAAGGTAAAGTGGTGAGACGTGAAAGTCGTGAACCGCTTTATCAGGCAGAAGAGTTATATGGCATTATTCCTGCTGATTCCCGCTATCCTTTCGATGTACGCGAAATTATTTCGCGTATTGTGGATGGTTCAGAATTTGATGAATTCAAATCATTATATGGCAAGACAATCGTGTGTGGATTTGCACATATCACCGGAATTCCAGTGGGCATTATCGCCAATAATGGCATTCTTTTTTCTGAAGCAGCGTTAAAAGCCACGCATTTTATCGAATTATGTACGCAACGCGGCATTCCACTTTTATTTCTGCAAAATATCACCGGATTTATGGTAGGTAGCAAAGTCGAAGCGGAAGGCATAGCAAAAAACGGTGCGAAATTAGTAAATGCAGTGGCGTGTGCACGTGTGCCAAAAATAACTGTGATGGTTGGTGGCAGTTATGGTGCTGGAAATTACGCCATGTGTGGACGCGCTTACGAACCACGATTTTTATGGATGTGGCCAAATGCGCGCATTTCCGTTATGGGTGGTGAACAAGCCGCGAGTGTGCTCGCACAAGTCACGCGTGAAAAGAAAAAGCGTCAGGGAGAAGCGTGGTCAGCTGAAGATGAAAAAGCATTCAAGGCGCCGTTACTCGAACAATATAATCAGCAATCTGCTGCTTATTATTCCAGCGCCAGAATTTGGGATGATGGTGTGATTGATCCTGTTGATACACGCAGGGTAATTGCCATGAGTCTGGAAATCACATTAAATGCGGCTATTTTACCCACGCGCTTCGGCATATTCAGAATGTAGGATGTTGCATATGGAATTTATTACAGTTACGCACAATGAAACAATCGCTACTCTCGCATTAAATCGTCCTGATAAACGCAATGCCATGCACGGTTTGATGATTCGTGAATTACGCGAAGCTTTAAAAACGCTGTCAGAAGATACCTCGCGCGTTCTCATTATTCAGGGTAATGGCGAAAATTTCTGTGCAGGTGGTGATATTGCATGGATGCAAAAAATTGCAATGGGTACGGAAAATGAAAATTATCAGGATGCGCAGGAACTGGCGGATTTGTTATATGAATTATATTCATTTCCCAAACCAGTGATTGTGCTTGCACATGGTGCTGTGTTGGGCGGCGGTATGGGATTGCTGACAGCAGCAGATATTGCGATTGCCGCCAAAGATGCGGTGTTTGGTTTGCCAGAAGTGAAAGTCGGTCTCGTGCCTGCGATGATCAGCCCATATGTGATGACAGCGATAGGCGAGCGCATGGCACATTATTATTTTCTGACAGGCGAGCGTTTTGGTGCGGAAGAAGCTTTACGCATTGGTCTTGTGCAACAGACGGTAGAAAAAGATACGCTGATGAGTAAAGGTGTGATGCTGGCGGAGATGTTGTTACAGAATAGTCCGGCAGCACTGCGCTCGGCCAAGCAGTTGATACGTGCAGCAGG
>Ga0206852_1020_pt1 | contig 63278 bp, 56 predicted proteins | sample Alteio_BWOrgCont_14_FD_152849 | JGI IMG/M metagenome (GOLD analysis project Ga0206852, IMG submission 152849) | Enriched cells from forest soil in Barre Woods Harvard Forest LTER site, Petersham, Massachusetts, United States -... | ecosystem: Environmental > Terrestrial > Soil > Temperate forest >... | reverse complement strand
ATTCATGCGCTCGTGATGTCCTTGATGTACCGCGCGACGCCGCAGGAAGTCAAAATGCTCATGATCGACCCGAAGCGCCTGGAGCTGCCGCTCTACAACGGCATTCCCTATCTGTTTGATCCCAATCAGAACCCGGAGAACTGCCGCGTCATCACGGATCCCAAAGAAGCCGCCAAAGCTTTGGAAGGCGTGATCAAGGTGATGGACCATCGCTTTAAAAAATTCGCCGCCGTCATGGCCCGCGACATCGGGCACTACAACGAAAAAATGGCGGCTTTTGCTCTTCGTTGTTTCCCGCAATCTTCGGCATCACCTTCGGCATGGCCTTCGGCGGAGTAGGTTCGGCGGCTTTCGACTTTTGGATCTGTACCGTTTGCCGCCACTCCCGCCAGTCCGCGATCAAATGCAGCCAAAACCACTGCGCGACGTGCGCCGGACGCGTGCCCGAGCGCCACATGAGGACGGCAATAAGGACCGCGCCCGACATGAAAAATCCTCCCCAACGGCCAAAAAGACCGTCGAGCAGCTGAGCGGAAAACTTTCCGGAATACCCGCCGAGGTTCTTGTCCAAAAAAATGGTTCCCATCGTGGTGATCAGCGCGCAGGCCGAGAGGACCAGAATTCCGTCCACCAGCACATACCGCCAGGGACGCCGGTCTTCGCGATGAAAAATGAGGCGCGCGCCGCGATACCCCAGAAGCGCCCAGAGCAGAAAACTCCCCTCCCCGAAAGCCCTGAGGATGCCGCGGGCCAGCATCGCTCCGGCCACGCCGGAATGACGCGGCCACACCGTGCAGTAAAACCCGAGCAGGCTGATCACCGACAGGCAAAATCCGGAGAATTCAGGCGATGCGTGATGTTTGGTTTTGGCTTTTTCCCGGCGGTAGGCGATGCGCGATCGGAGGCGTCGCCAGTTCATCAGACAGGCTCGTAGTGGAACAAGGCTTGTCCGGCGGTGACAGTGCGTCCGTTCTCCGCCGCGATCTTCACAATCCGGCAGCGCGCTTCCGCCTTGATTTCGTTCATCACTTTCATCGCTTCAATGATGCAAAGCGTCTGCCCCGGATCCACGGTATCTCCCTCTTTGACAAAAGGAGCGCTGGTCGGAGACGAGGCCCTGTAAAAAACACCCGCGAGCGGAGTGACGATAGCCGAAGCCTCGGGCGTCGCCTCAGGGGCGGCGCGTTCGGGAACTTTCGGATGAGCGGAATGCGGTGCGGGATGGAATGCGGCTCCTGACGAGGGCGCTGTTTGAAAACGCCGGGTCAGTTTGACGCGTGAATCATCCTCTTTGAGCTCCAGGGCATCAAGCCCTTTCTCGAGCATGAGATCGTACAGCTCTTTCAGCGGCTCGAGCTCCGGGCTTAAGGGTTTCTTCTCGAGTGATTTATCTTCCTTGAGCACGTTTCCTATTTTTAGAAGTCGCGACGCCGTGGGCCGCGGTCTCGTCCGCCGCCGAAGCCTCCGCGTCCGCCGGGGCCGCCCGGTCCGCCGCGACCGGCGCCTGCGCCTTCACGTCGCGGTTCATTTTCCGAACCCGGATGCGTGACCGCTTTGCGGGACAAGTTGATGCGGCCCTGCATATCGACATCCAGGACTTTGACTTCCATTTCTTCGCCTTCTTTGCAGAAATCCTCCGCTTTCTCCACAAACTTATCGGAGAGCTGGTTCATGCGGATCAGCCCTTCTTTGCCGGGCAAAATCTCGACAAAGACGCCGATGCCCATAATGCGGGTGACGCGTCCTTTGTAGATCTTCCCGATTTCGGCGACGGCGGTAAGGCCGACCACCTGTTCTTTGGCGCGTTCAACCGCCACAGAATCAATGGAGGAGATGTAGACCTGGCCATCGTCTTCGACTTCCACCTCAGCGCCCGTTTCCTCGATGATGCGGCGAATGTTCTTGCCGCCGGGACCGATCAGGGCCCCGATCTTATCCACCGGGATCTGCACCGCGATCATGCGCGGCGCGTGCACGGAAAGCTCTGGCCTTGATGCCGGCAGTGTGCTCAGGATATGTTCCAAAAGCTTCATGCGGGCTACGCGAGCCTGTTCCAGGGCTTCGCGCAGAATATCAACAGAAATGCCGGCAATCTTGATGTCCATCTGAATTCCCGTCACGCCGTCCGGCGTTCCCGAAACCTTGAAGTCCATGTCGCCCAGATGATCTTCTAAACCCTGGATGTCGGTCAGAACGGCGTACTTCTCGCCTTCCTTCACGAGTCCCATAGCAATGCCCGCCACGGGCTTTTTCACCGGCACTCCGGCATCGTACAGTGCAAGCGTGCCGCCACAAACCGACGCCATCGAGCTCGATCCGTTGGATTCCAGAATGTCCGAGACGATGCGGATGGTGTAAGGAAAATCATCCGCTGAAGGCAGAATCGCGTATAGAGATCGTTTGGCCAGAGCGCCGTGACCGATTTCGCGGCGTCCGGGTCCGCGGTCGCCTTTGGGTTCACCGGTAGAAAAACCGGGAAAGTTGTAATGGAACATAAACCGTTCCTTATACTCGCCCTGCAGCTCGTCCATGATCTGCATGTCCGACGGCGTGCCGAGCGTCACCGTCACGAGCGCCTGCGTCTGGCCGCGCGTAAAGATGGAGCTGCCGTGCACGCGCGGAAGCACGCCCACACTGGAGGAGAGAGGACGGATGTCCGTGAACCCGCGTCCGTCGGAGCGCTTGCGTTCATCGAGAATGAGTTTGCGCGCTTCTTCGTAGAGAACGCCTTCCAGAACATTGTCGATCGCGGCGGTGGATTCGGGGAACTTGGCGGCGAGTTCGGTTTGAATTTTTTCCTTGACCTGCGACACTTTTTCGTCGCGCGCGGATTTCTCATTGATCCGGACGGCTTCCTTCAGACCGGCCCGGCTCACTTGATCCACCGCTTTTTTGAGATCGTCTGAAACAGCCAAGGGCGCCCATTTCATGCCGCCCGTTTTCAGTCCCGCCGCGAGCTTATCGAGTTCGCCGCAAACACGGGCGTTTTCCTTCTGCGCCAAGGACAGCGCTTCCACCAATGTCGCTTCGGGGATTTCGTCCGCGCCGCCTTCCACCATCAGGAGCGCGTCTTTGGATCCCGACACGATCATGTCAAGATCACTGTCTTCCTCATCGGGAAGACTGGGGTTAATAACCAGCTGCCCCTCCAAACGGCCGACGCGAACGGTACTGATCGGACCTCCGAACGGCAAATCCGAAACGCGCAGAGCGGCGGATGCGCCGATCATGCAGAGAATATCCGGATTGTTGATGCCGTCACTGGACAGCACAATCGCCGAAATTTGAACTTCGTGCGTAAATCCTTCGGGGAACAGCGGCCGGATGGAGCGGTCAATCAATCGCGAGGTGAGGATTTCCTTATCTCGGGCCTTGCCTTCGCGTTTAAAAAAACCTCCAGGAATGCGGCCGGCGGCATACGTGCGCTCGCGATAATCGACGGTCATGGGGAAGAAATCGGCCCCTGCTTTGGGCTTGGGTGATGCGACGGCGGTGACCAAAACAACGGTTTCACCGGCCTTGACTAAAACAGCGCCATTGGCTTGTTTGGCCAGCGCGCCGGTTTCGATGGTGATGGTTTCTTTTCCGAGCGGAAATTCTACTTTGCGGACTGTATCGGACATGGGTGTGTCTCCTTTTTTATAGTAACGAGAAACGCCCATCGACAATAGTAAAAGGGCCGCCGGGAGGCAGTCGTTCAACTACTGACGATGGGCAATGGTTTCTATCGACGCAACTTCAGCTCATCAATCAGCACGCGGTATTTGTCGCGATCGATCGTTTTTAAATAATTCAAAAGACGCCGGCGGCTGCCGACGAGCTTCAAAAGACCTTGGCGCGATCCGTAATCTTTTCCGTGCAGCTTGAAATGAGTCGTGAGTTGGTTGATTCGTTCCGTTATGAGAGCGATCTGAACCGCAGGACCGCCGGTGTCGGTGGTATGCTGCTTAAAACGCTCGATTGTGGTTTTCTTAATTTCTTTGGTTAAGGGCATGTTTTGTTTAGTCTTCCTTAGTTTTAAAGTACGTAATTATATCGAAAAATGAGCTTTTCTGTAAAGCTGTGCTTTGGCCACATCGCGGGCGATCTGACGTTTGAGAGCGTCGACGGATGCAAAGCGTTTTTCAGCCCGTATTCTCCGCAGGAATACCACCCGGAGTTTTCGGCCATAGAGACGATGGCCACCGCGAAGCAAAAAAACTTCGCAATGCAGGACATGCGAGCGGGGCGTAAACGTCGGCCGGACGCCGACGTTGCACAGTCCGTCTATTCCCTGAGGGAAGACCTTGACCCAATACACGCCGCGCGGCAGAATTTTTCCCGGCGCCACGTCAATGTTGGCGGTCGGAAAGCCCAAATGCCGTCCGCGATGATCGCCATGAGTGACTTTTCCCTCGACCGAATAAGGATAGCCCAAGAGTGCGTTCGCCTGTTCCAGACGGCCGTGCGCTAAGAGCGCACGGATGCGTCGCGAAGAAACCGCCGAGCGCCCGCGAGCGATGCTGGAGACCACATGAATACGCACGCCATACTTTTTCCCGAGCCGACGCAGAAGCGGCAGACGGCCGGAGCGATTTTTTCCGAACGCCACCCGCGGGCCGACGACCATTTCTTGAGCGTGATGTTTTTTGAGCAGCGTGTGGCAGAAGAAGTCTTCGGGCAGCGTCGATGCTGTTTTGCGGTCGAACACGAGGACGTCCACGCGTTTAATCCCCTGATTCTTCAGAAGGCGTATCTTTTCCGAGAGGGTGGTCAAAAGGACCGGTTTCGCTGCAGGTTCTCCGGCATGCCGAGGCGGCATCCCGAAGGCCAGAACGACGCTTTCGGCTTTGAGCGCGCGGGCGCGAGCGACAACTTTGCCCAAGAGGGCCTGATGACCCCGATGCACGCCGTCAAAAGTGCCAAGCGTGACGACAGATTTACGCATGAACGAGCACCGGCTGCGGAACAATGGGAATAAGCAACGCGCTCAGATCCTTGGTCGCGATCATGCGCAGCTCCTGCCAGGACAGAGCCTGCTCGCGTTTGTAAGAACCCACTCTTTCCCGCACAAGCTCGGCCAAGGTCGCACAGGTTCCCAGACGCTCGGCGATATCTTCCACCAGCGTCCGGACATAGGTGCCGCGCGAACAAACGACGCGGGCATCCCAGTAAGGCGGGCAGAGCGACTCAAGAGACAACGAGACGATCGTGACGGGACGAGCAGTGCGGGGAACGTCAAGGCCTTTACGGGCATAGTGATAATAGGGTTTTCCTTTATACTTGAGCGCGGAGTAGAGCGGCGGGATTTGCTCGGTCTCTCCAACAAACCCCTTCAAGACTTCTTTCAATTTCTCGCGGGTCACATGGTCGCACGGTCTCTCCTCAATGACGTTCCCTTCCCGATCTCCCGTGGAGGTCTTCACGCCGAATTCTCCACGGAACCAGTACTCTTTCTCCAGTCCGAGAAAGGAATCCTGAGCACGCGTGGCAGGACCCGCCAAAATCATCAAGAGCCCGCGCGCAGCCGGGTCGAGCGTCCCGCAATGCCCGACGCGCTTAACACCAAGTTGACGTCTTACCCGGTGAACACAGTCAAATGACGTCACGCCGGAGGGCTTATCGAGAAGTAATAAACCGCCTGCGGTGTCGGTCATCGCGAAAAGTTTTAGGATTCCGTCTGCGGAACGTCGGGTTCGGAACGGCGTTCCTTTTCGAGTTGGGAGAGAACTTCCAGAACTTTTTGGGCTTCGGCGGCGCTGTCATCCAACACAAACACAAGGTCCGGCGCGTCCTTCAGGTTTTCCAGCGAGCGCAGATGTCCGCGGATCACAGGTTTGGCGCGCTCAAGCGCTTCCTGGCTTCGCCGGCTTTCATCCTGCGTTCCGAACACGGAATAATAGACCTTGGCCGATTTGAAATCGGCGCTTAAGCGCACCGCCAAAATCGTGATGAACCCGAGACCGGGGTCCTTCAGCAACGGGATGCGCTTGGAAATTTCCTGGTGAATAAGTTCAGTGACGCGTTCCAGTCGTCGTAGGCTCATAAATAAGATGGGGTAACGGCTCTAGACTTGGGGTGCGAGTTTTCGCGCTTTGGATTCTTCCGAGTACAATTCGACGATATCCTTGGGCTTGATGTCCTGAAAATTGCCCATGCCGATACCGCATTCAAATCCTTTTTCGACCTCTTTGACGTCATCCTTAAATCGGCGCAGCGATTCCAAAACGCCCACGTGCACGACGACGCCGTCGCGGATCACACGCGCTTTGGCGCCGCGAATCAGCTTTCCTTCGAGGACAAAACTGCCGCCAATCGTTCCGCCCTTGGACAGTTTGTAGACTTCACGGATCTCGGCGCGGCCGATTTTAAGCTCGGTCTTTTCCGGTTCGAGCAGTCCTTCCATCGCCGCGCGGACGTCCGCGATCGCTTCATAGATGATGCGGTACGTTTTGATTTCCACGTCTTCTTTGCGCGCGTAGTCCTCCGCCTTGGCGTCGGCGCGGATGCCGAAGCCGATGATGACGGCATCCGAGGCGGCGGCCAGGCCCACATCGGTTTCATTGATTCCCCCCACGCCGGAGTGAATCACGTTCAAACGAATTTCGTCCGTGGACATCCGCTCGAGCGAATCGCGCAAGGCCTGCACGGATCCCTGCACGTCCGCCTTCAAAACGATTTTGAGTTCCCGGATTTTCCCTTCGGCCACGCGCTCATGCAGATTTTCCAACGTGACGCGGCGCCGCTTCTGAGCATCCTCGCTCACCACCATCTGCCGGCGCTCCACCAGGATTCGCGCTTCGCGCTCATCCGCCATCACGGTGAAAGTGTCTCCGGCCTGCGGGACGGCGCTTAACCCGAGCACTTCCACGGGTGTCGACGGGCCGGCCTCATTAATGCGCGCGCCGGTGTCATCCAAAAGAGCCCGCGCGCGGCCGTAGGTCAGGCCGGCGACGACCACGTCGCTTGTTCGCAACGTGCCTTTTTGGACAAGCAACGTGGCCGCGACGCCACGCCGAGGATCCAATTTCGCTTCCACCACCACGCCCTGCGCGGAGCGATCGGGATTGGCTTTGAGTTCCATGAGTTCGGCTTCGAGTTCGAGCATTTCCAAAAGTTTCTCGATGTTCGTGCCCTTCTTCGCCGACACGTCGACAAAAACCGTTTTTCCACCCCATTCTTCGGACAAAAGCTGGTGCTGCGCCAATTCGCGGCGAATTTTCTCCACATCCGCCGTGGGCAAATCCACTTTGTTCACCGCGACCACAATGGGCACGCCCGCCGCCCGGGCATGATCAATCGCTTCTATCGTTTGCGGCATGACGCCGTCGTCGGCCGCCACCACCAGCACCACGATATCCGTCACTTTGGCGCCGCGCGCGCGCATCGCCGTGAACGCTTCGTGACCTGGCGTATCCAAAAACACGACGTCACCCTTGGGGGTGCCGACGCGATAAGCGCCGATGTGCTGCGTGATCCCGCCGGCCTCTTTTTCCGCCACGCGCGTTTTGCGGATGGCGTCGAGCAAACTGGTTTTCCCGTGATCGACATGCCCCATGATCGTGACGACGGGCGGCCGGGGCTTGAGCTTCGCCGGATCTTCTTTTTCCTCAGCGGCTTCCGTGTCGCGCAGGATGGGAATGATTTCGACATCAAACCCGAAAGCGTCCGCGGCCAGCGTCGCGACATCGGAATCGATCTGCTGATTGATGGTCACCATGGTTCCCAGGCCCAGCAGCTTTTTGATGACGTCGATTGGTTTGACATTGAGCTTATCGGACAAATCTTTGACCGTGACGACTTCCGGAATGCGCACTTTTTGTCTGGCTGCCGCCGGCGCCGCTTCAACAACAGGCTTCGCGGAGGCGGTGGCCGTCGCTGAAGCGCCGGCTGCATGCGCCGGAGCTTGCGCGGGTTTGGATGTCGGGCGCGGAGCCGGTGTTTTTAGAGGAGTCGGCGGCGGCATTTTATAGGTTGCCGTGGGTTCGCTTTTAGAATGTTCTTTCTTGGTCTCTAAAGGTTTTTTCGGTTCTTGAGCCGGGGCTGCCGGCTTGGGCGCCGGAACAGGCGGCGCCGCTTTGACCTCGATTGGGATCGCAACGGCAGGTTTCTCCACCGGTTTGGCCACCGGCGCGGGAGGTGGCGGCGGAGGAGGCGGAGCCACCGGAACCGGTTTGGGCGGCGGCGCTTTAGGGATCACGCGGCGCGTCATCGTCCCGGAAACGCGGCGCAGTGTGGGAGACGGCGGCGGCGCGGCCGCCGCGCGTTTGAGAGTTTTCAAAACCATGCGCTTCGGACCGCCGGTCTCGGCGGGCGCCGCGGGGGCAGCCGCTTTCTCGGCCGGTTTTTTGACCGCCGGTTTTACTTCCTTGTCGCCCTCTTTTTTCTTGGTCACCATATTATTCCGGTTTTTTTTCTTCTACCGCTTCTTTTGCTTCCACAGGAGTCTCCACCGGCTCTGCGGCCGCGGCGGTTTCTTCCGCCTCAGACTTTTCTTTTTTGGCCTTGGCTAAAACGTCTTTTGCCGCCTCGATAATTTTGGCTGCGGTTTTTTCACCGACGCCGCGCAAAACAGTCAAATCGTCGGGCTTGGCGCGCGAGAGCTTCTCGAGGCTGCCCCATCCACCCTTGATGAGAATGTCCGTGGTTTTGGGCCCGACTCCTTCCAATTTTGCCAATTCTTCGGCGCTGTGAGCGACGCGTTCCTGCGCCGCTTCTTTGCGCTGGCTCTCGGACTTGATGTCGATATGCCAGCCCGTCAGGCGTGCCGCCAGGCGCGCGTTTTGACCCGACTTACCGATCGCCAGCGACAACATATCATCGGACACGATGATCTCCGCCTGCTTTTCCGATTCATTGACAATATTGACCGAGATGACTTTGGCGGGCGAGAGGCTTGCTGCGATGTATTTGGCCGGATCCGAGGACCAGGCGATCAAATCGATGCGCTCGCCGCGCAACTCGTCGATGATCGGGCGCACGCGCGATCCTTTGACGCCGACGCAGGCGCCGACCGGATCGATCTTCGGATTGTTGCTCTTCACCGCCACTTTGGCGCGGAAGCCCGGCTCGCGTACGACTTCGATCACTTCCACCATTTTCTCGTACACTTCCGGAACTTCCTGCTCGAAAAGCCGCTGAACGACGAGCGGGTGCGAACGGCTCAAGAGAATCTTGGGACCGCGGGTTCCTTTTTCGACTTTCAGCACGAGGACCTTGATGCGTTCGCCGATCGCAAAGCGTTCGCGGCGCACTTGTTCCCGCACGGGCAAGATGCCTTCGGTCTTTCCCAAATCGATGATGATGTTGTGCTCGACAAACCGGTGCGCGGTGCCGCCGACGAGCGTTCCTTCTTTGGTGATGTACTCTTCCAGGATGCTCTGGCGTTCGGTCTCGCGGATTTTCTGGATGATCACCTGCTTGGCGGTCTGGGCGGCGATGCGCGAAAAATCTTCCGTGATGACGGGGATCCGGATATCGTCTTCAAGTTTAGCGCCGGCTTCGTAGGTCTTCGCCTTGGCCAAATCGATTTCAAGATTGTCGTTCACCACTTGCTCGACGACTTTTTTGATCAGGAAAGCCTGCACCTCGGCCGTTTCGGGATTGATGCGCGCTTCCAAATTCACCATTTTCCCCGAATGCTTTTTGTAGGCCGAGACGAGCGCCTGCTCGATCATCTTTAGGATGTCGTCTTTTTTAATGCCTTTGTCCCGTTCAATTTGTTCCAGAACAGGAAGAAGTTCGCTTTTTTCTACCACCGCATCCTCCTACCGCTAAATATGGATCTCTGGGTCGAGCCGCGCCTTGGCGACATCCGCCAACGGCAAGGCAAATGATTCTTGCGGCTCCGCCTGCACGATCACCGTCCCCGCGTTGACAGCTTGAAGTGTTCCTTTGAAATGGCGCCGCCCATTAAGCGGCGCGTACAGCGTCACGTCCACGCGTTCGCCGATAAAGCGCTGGTAATCCGCCTCTTTTTTAAGCGGCCGATTGATCCCCGGCGAAGAGACTTCCAACGAGTACCTTTGCTGAATGATATCCGTCGCGTCCAGAACCTGCCCGATATGATTGGAAAGAACCGCGCAATCGTCGAGCGTAATGCCGCCTTCTTTATCGAGAAAAAAACGCAATATCCACTGCCCATGCTCATGAACAAACTGCAGGTCGACAAGCTCCGCCGCATGCTCCTGGAGCACGGGAGCCGCGATCTGCTCAATCTGTTCAGTCAAAAGTGTTTTCGCGGTCGCCATAACAAAAAAGAGTGGCCTACGGCGCCACTCTCCACAGGGACTATAGTACCAAAATTCCCCCTCAAAATGAATATTTTTAGGGTTTTGACATCTAAGAAATAGGAGGTATTTATGAATGAAATGACAATCAGACAACATGTTGAAAACCACATCTACCGAATTCGGGGGCAGCAGGTGATGCTGGATTCTGATTTGGCGGCGCTCTATGGTGTCCCCACGTACCGTCTGAATGAACAAGTTAAGAGAAATCTTCGCCGGTTTCCCCCGGATTTCATGTTTCAATTGTCCGGCGTGGAGTGGGAAGTTTTGATATCGCATTTTGCGATATCAAAAGCAGGTCGAGGAGGCCGACGCCATAGGCCATACGTTTTCACCGAAGAAGGCGTGGCAATGCTCTCAACAGTCTTACATAGCGAGCAAGCCATCCAAGTTAACATTGCCATTATGCGAGCTTTCGTCAAACTGCGGCATGCCGTGCTGTCTAACAGGGATGTGGCACGTCGCGTGGAAAAGCTTGAGGGAAAAGTCGAGATGCACGAAACCGATATCCGTCTAATCCTGGAAGACGTGAAGCATCTGAAAAAGAAATCTATACCCGATAGCCCGATCCCACCGATGATTGTTTAAAATTACTGTGGTCAGACCGAACCGACGACCTGTTTGGGACTCAAAATCTGAAATCCTTGAATCCATTTGAGTTTATATATGAATCCCAAAATTTCAAAAAATCAGTCGCTCTCGAAATTGCAATTTTAACCCAAAATTAACCCAAGTTTCCGTCAATTCAATTACAAGATTCCCAATTTTTGTAATACAAGAAAATTGCAAGATCCTCAGCAAGCAATTGCAAGGCTTACTGGAGTTAATGAGTCTAACGACTGCGACCTTTAGAAGCCGCACAATAGAGTCGCAGGGCCGTACCGTGAGAGTTTTGGTTCCTGCCAGTTATGATTTCGGTCAATCGATCCAAGCAATCTTGTCTATTAACAATGAACTGTGGATTTATATTGTAATGCTTTTGCTTCTCGTCCAAGCCTTCGCAAACACTCGCATCCCTTGCAGCCTCTAGTGTTCGATAAATGCAGTTGACTCGCATACATTCGATATGGAGCCGAATCGGATCAAAGCAAGCATCGATGCCCACGCGCTGTTTTGAATGGAGATCCAATGTCTCTTGAACGGCAACGGACGCAGGTACAGTGCGGTGCAGATTACGGAACATGCGAATAGCCAAGTAGCTCGAAAAAGCTGGTGGCACAACCTTCTGAATCCAAGCCCGCTGACCCGGAGTGATACTGAGTTCTTCTACTTTCAGATTCGTTAACCACTGTTTTTCAACGAATAAACTGATCAGCAATAAAAGCCAAACATATCGAGCTGTAAATCTTAGGAATGGACTTTTTGTAAACGCTAGCGAGTAAAAAGCTGCGCCTACACTCAACGTCGCAAGTATCAAGCATACCCAAACGAATTTTGCTTTTGAAGTCAGTCCCGGATTTCGAATGCAATGGATTAAGGCAAGGATTGGGAAAATAAATGCCCAATAAATCACTAGGATTAAAATCGCGCACAGCAACGCCACGATAGCAATAAGATGCATCATTGAAAGGGTGTGGCTTTTCTAGATACTGACGTCATATTTTTTGAAGCCCAATATTTCAAGATAGGACTGGGCTTCCGGAAACATCAATTTTCGAAAACACTGCTATCCCCACCGAAAACCCACCAAATTCTCGGATATATCGACGTATTCGGCGAATCTTCACAAAAAAGAAAGCCGGGGATCGGAATCGAACCGACGACCACCTGTTTACGAAACAGCTGGTCCATCGGAGAAGTCTCATTCGCTCTGCGACGCCTGCTTGAGCGGTTGGGTGAGGAGATACTGAACCTTTGCAAGGGCGGCGGCCACGGCGATGTCTTCGGAATCTTTTTGGCGGCGTTGGCGAAGTTCCACTTTTCCTTCGGCGATCTTTCGTTCTCCCACCACGAGCCGCAAAGGGATGCCGATGAGATCGGAATCTTTCAGCTTCACGCCCGCGGTTTCATCGCGGTCGTCCAACAGCACATCGAGGCCGGCGGAAAGCGCTTGCTGGTAGAGGTCTTCGGCTGTTTTCTTCACAGCGTCATTCGACATATTGAGCGGGATAATCTCTACGGCCCACGGAGCTAACGCGGCGGGCCAGACAATGCCATTCTCATCGTGACACTGCTCGATGCAGGCGGCGACCACGCGGGAGACGCCGATGCCGTAGCAGCCCATCACGAACGGGCGCGCTTTCTTTTGATCGTCCAAGTAGGTGGCCTTCATGCTGTCGGAATATTTGGTCCCCAGCTTGAAGGTGTGGCCCACCTCGATGCCGCGCGCGTAAGTCATCGGCTTGCCGCAGCGCGGGCACGGGTCGCCGGCGGCGGCTTTGCGCAGGTCGGCATACTGTTCCGGTTTAAAATCTCTCTCCGGGACAACATGGATCAGGTGAATATCTTTTTTATTTCCCCCCGCAACACCGTCTGTGATGGTTTTGATCGAATGGTCGGCGATCATACGAGCCTTCGACCCCACGGGCCCGGCAAATCCCACCGGTGAACCGGACAATTGGGTATACGTCGCTTCATTGGCCTTGACGACCTTTTGGACTTTGAGCAGACGCTGGAGTTTCGCTTCGTTCAGTTCGTGGTCGCCGCGAATAAGAATCATGACGGGTGTTTCGTCCGCCATCACGATCAGCGCCTTGATAAATTGATTGGCTGGCTGATTGACGATTTTGGCGACCGCTTCAACGCTTGAGGCGTTCGGTGTGATCACTTCTTTGAGTTTCTCCGACGTCGCTTGAACGGCTTGCGTCGATGGCGGCGGAAGTTCCGCGCGCTCGACATTGGCGGCATATCCGCAGGAGCAACTCACGATGCCCTCTTCGCCGCTTTCCGCCAGCACCATGAATTCGTGCGAAAAGCTGCCGCCGATGGCGCCGGACTCGGCCTCGACCGGACGAAACGTCAGCCCGCAGCGTGTGAAGATTCGTTTATAGGCTTCCACCACGCGTTCGTAATAACGTTCGACGTCCGCGTCATCGGCGTGAAACGAGTAAGCGTCCTTCATATAGAACTCGCGGGCGCGCATGATGCCGAAACGCGGGCGGATCTCATCGCGGTATTTGACGCCGAATTGATAAAGCATCAGCGGAAGGGAACGATAGGACCGCACTTCCCGGCGCACAAGATCGGTGATCACTTCTTCAGCCGTCGGGGCGAGGCAGAATTCAGCGTCTTTGCGGTCCTTGAGACGCATCAGTTCTTTTCCGTAGACGCCCCAGCGGCCGGTTTCTTCCCACAGATTTTTGGGATGCAGTTGCGGCAGCCACACTTCTTGGCCGTCAACCTTGTTCATTTCTTCGCGGATGATCTGCTCCACGCGCTTCAGCACTTTGAGGCCGGCGGGCAGCCATTCGTAAATGCCGGCGGCGAGTTTCCGGATGAGTCCCGCACGCAGCATCAGTCGATGCGAGACGGTTTCGGCTTCGCTTGGAACTTCGCGTAAGGTGGGGATGAAGCTCTTACTGAAGCGCATTTATTTCCAGAATCCCAATCGCCAGCGCAGGACATCCTGGTAAGATGCGTATAGAAAAATCGTCAGGACGAGCGACAGCCCCACCGCATGCGCCACCTGCATGGTCCGCTTGCTCAGCGGCCGGCGCATAATTCCCTCGATGGTATAAAGAAGAATGTGGCCGCCGTCCAGAACGGGAATGGGAAAAAGATTAAAAAGCCCCAGGCCCGTCGAGATAATCGCGATCAAATAAATTACATAGGACAGCCCTTCGCGCGTGGCTTTGGTCACCATCTGAGCGATGCCGAGCGGGCCGGAGAGTTCCTTGGGACCTTCAAAATGCCGGACCTTGCTGGAGAGATACTTCAAAGGCTGCAGCGTCCACACCTTGATGTCCTGATACGCCGCACTCATACTGCCTTTCACTCCGGGCCGCACATTATTCACTTTCGGCATGATCCCGATCAGGCCGATGCCGAGCTGAGCATCCCGCTGCGGGGTGAGAACAAGAGTCATCTTTTGCGGCGTTCGGCCGGATGCCGACGGACGCTGGACGTCCACATTAAGTTTCTCGGCGGGATGCTCGTGAATGATCGTGGCCATTTCGTCCCAGGAACGGACCGGGGCCCCGTTGATGCCGACGATACGATCATTCTCCTGAAGCTTGGCCACGGAAGCCGGCAAGCCGGGAATAATATCGCCCACGATCGGCTCACTCGACGGCTGCAAAATTCCCCACACGCCCGCGACCACAGCAAACAAGACAAAAGCCAGGACATAGTTCATCAAAGGACCGGCCAGAGCGATGAGGTTCCGCCGGTACCACGGCTGCGAGAAAAATTCGTCCGGCTTATTCTTGCGCTCATCCAAAAACTCTCCGGCAAGTTTCACCATGCCGCCGAGCGGTATGGCGCAGACGGCGAAGCGGATATTCCGCGACGTCCAGCCGAAAAGCTCCGGTCCGAACCCGACGGTAAAACGTTCCACGCGCACGCCGAGCTGGCGCGCCATCACGAGATGTCCCATTTCGTGAATCACCACGACGAGGCCCAAACAAAAAACGGTCATGGCCACCCGTACGATAAATTCAATCATTCCATTAGCTCCTTGGCGGCCCGGCGGGCCCATTCATCTGTGTCTAAAATCGATTCGAGCGACATGCGCCCCGCGTCTTTATGTTTCGACAGCGTCTTCTCCACGATTTTAGCAATGTCCGTGAAGCGAATTTTGCCTTCCAGAAAAGCGTGCACGGCCACTTCGTCGGCGGCATTCAGCACCGTCGGCCAGCTTCCGCCTTTGCGCGCCGCCTCACGGGCGAGCGTCAAACAAGGGAAGCGCCGGAAATCGGGCTCGTAAAATTCGAGACTCTTGGCTTTGGCCAGATCGAGCGACGGAAGACGTCCGGGCTGCCTGGCAGGATAGGTCAGCGCGTACTGGATCGGCAAACACATGTCCGGCCATGAGAGCTGCGCCAGCATGGCTCCGTCGACAAAATCCACCAGGGAATGAACGATCGACTGCGGATGGATCAGGATCTCCACTTGGGAAATGGGCAATCCATAGAGGATTGCCGCCTCGATGGTTTCGATGCCTTTATTCATCAGAGTCGCGCTGTCGATCGTGATTTTTTTCCCCATTTTCCACGTCGGATGCGCCAGCGCTTGGGCCACAGTCACTTTCGAGAGATCTCCTTTATAACGGTAGAACGGGCCGCCCGAAGCGGTCAAGATCAGCCGTTTGACTTCCTTGCCCTGGGCTCCCTGCAGGCATTGGAAAATCGCGGAATGCTCGCTGTCCACGGGAAGGAGCGTGGCTTTCCAGCGTTTGGCTTCCGCCATAACCAGCTCTCCCGCCATCACGAGCGCTTCCTTGTTCGCCAGAGCGACGGTCTTGCCGGCGCGAAGGGCTTTCATCAGCGGTTTGAGACCGATGGCCCCGACCACGGCGGATAAAACAAAATTGGCCGAAGGCCATTGGGCAAGCTCAATCAATCCCGGCAAGCCGGAGAGAACCAGCAGCGGTTTTCCGCGCACGCTGATGCCTTTGGCGCGAATCTCTTTGGCCGCGGCCTCTTGCCATACGGCAATGACTTCCGGTTGATACCGTTTCACCTGTTCAAGAAGTCGGGGAATATTTCCATAGGCGCTCAAGCCGACGATCTGGCAGCCGTCGCCCAATCGCTCGATGACACCCAAGGCATTGACGCCGATGGAGCCGGTGGATCCCAGAATCACAATGCGTCGCTGCAAGCGATCTCCTTTTGATGGATCCCCGCCAATGGCACTCGGGGATGACATCTCTTGACGAGTAACTGTGCTTTTCATTACTTGCCTAGTGTTTCAGAAAAGCCCAGTAATAATAATAGAAAGGCGCCGCTAGAAAGAAGGAATCAAACCGGTCCAGCACGCCGCCGTGGCCGGGCAAGAGCTGAGAAGAATCTTTGACGCCCGCGCCACGTTTGAGAATGGACTCGCCCAAATCGGAGGCGAACGCCAGCACGCCGACAAGAAGCGCAAGACCGATCGCTTCGGTGAGCCTCAATTGCTGACTCAATAGGCAGATTTGAAAGCCGGCTCCCACGGCGCCGGCGCCTATTAATCCGGCGATCGTCCCCTCCCAGGTTTTCTTCGGGCTGATCGATTCGGCAATCTTGTGGCGGCCCCATCGGCTCCCGACGGCGTAGGCCACGATATCTTCCACCCAGATGAGCGTAAAGAGCATGTACGTGATGTCGCGGCCGCCGGGACGCAGATCGCGAATGAGAAGCAAATGGGAAAGCGACCAAGCGACATAAAAGATGCCAAGCAGCGTCACGCTCCACTCCGAAATCGACGTGTCGGCCGGCCCGCGTGAGATGCTGCGACCGACGATAAAAATAAGAAGAAGACCCAAGAGCGCGGAGGTGGTCTGATTATCCGTCACGCTTCCGAAAGAAACGCCATTCAAAAAGACGGACAAAACCAGGAGTCCAGCGGCCGCCAGCCCCAAGGTGGAGTAGCAGGGGTATCCGGTTTCTTTCGCCAGAGCGTAAAACTCGCGAACGCCGAGCAGGACAATTCCTAGAACGATAAACAAAAAAGGCAGACTGCCGAAGTAAATCGCGCCGACCAAAAGAGCTCCTCCGACAAGTGCCGTGAGTATCCGTGGGAAGAGCATGGTTTAGAGTCCTCCGAAACGGCGTTCGCGTTTTTGGTATTCGGCGATCGCTTCGTAGAGATGCGGCTTTCGGAAATCAGGCCACAGGGTCTTGGTGACGTAGAGCTCCGTGTAGGCGGCTTCCCAGAGCAGGAAATTGGACAGACGCATTTCACCCGAGGTGCGGATTAAAAGATCCGGCGCCGGACAGTCCGGCGCATACAGATAGCGTGCGAGGATCTTTTCGTCTATTTTGGCGTGACCGTCCGCGAGCGCCCGGTTGCAGGCGTCCACGATTTCCTGGCGCCCGCCGTAGTTAAGCGCCAAGACCAACATCAAGCCCTTGTTGCGCTCTGTCGCCGCGGCCGCGTCGGCCAGCTTTTTCTGGGCTCCGCCGGGAAGAGCCTCGAGACGGCCGATGGCGCGGAGCCGGACATGATTTTTTTGCAGCTCCGGAAGCTCACGGACGATGTACTCCTGCAACAATCCCATGAGCGCGTGAACTTCGGCCCCCGGGCGCGCCCAGTTCTCGGCGGAGAAAGCGTACAGTGTGAGCACTTTGACGCCGAGGTCGCCACAGGCTCTGACGGCTTCCCGCACCGACGTGATGCCGGCCCGATGACCAAAGAGACGCGGCAGCCGCCGGCTTTTGGCCCAGCGACCGTTGCCGTCCATGATGATGGCGATATGCGCGGGAATTTTGCTTTTATCGAGAAGAGGCAGCATAGGCGTTTCAGCGCGGGCGTGCAGCAGCGTGGGCACGGTGAATCAAACTTCCATGATGTCGCGTTCTTTGCCCGCGAGCATCTCGTCCACCTTCTTGATGAATAGATCGGTCATTTTTTGAATTTCCTGCTCGGCGCTTTTGAGATCGTCCTCGGTGATTTCTTTGGCCTTCTCGGATTTCTTCAGTTTCTCCAGGCCGTCGCGCCGCTCATTGCGTACGGACACGCGGTACTCTTCCGACATTTTGCGCACCACGCGGATCAAGTCTTTGCGACGCTCTTCGGTCAGCTTGGGAATCTGCAGGCGGATGACCGTGCCGTCATTGGAAGGGTTCAAACCGAGATCGGATTTTTGAATGGCTTTTTCAATCGACTGGACGGCGCCTTTGTCCCAGGCCCGGATCTCGAGCGTGCGCGCCTCCGGTGTCGAGACATTCGCCAGTTGATTGATCGGGGTGAGCGTTCCGTAGTAGTCCACGCGGAGATTCTCCAGCAACGCCGAGCTGGCGCGGCCGGTTCGCAGAGTCGAAAAGTCGCCTTTCATTTTCTCCAGCGTCTTTTGCATCTGCCCTTCGATCGGTCCGATGATATCGCGCACAGACATGGAATTCCTTTACTGGCTTTTGATAAGCGTTCCGACGGCGTCCCCGGCGACCGCGCGGCGGATATTGCCGTCCTTGTAGAGATTAAAAACCATGATCGGCAGATGATTTTCCATGCAGAGCGAAAACGCGGTCGTATCCATCACGCGCAGGCGCTTGCGGATCGCTTCCATCGCGGTGAGCTCGAGCAAACGCTTCGCCTTGGGGTTGGTCTTGGGATCATCTGAATAGACCCCGTCCACCTGCGTGCCTTTGAGCAGCACGTCCGCGCTGATTTCGACCGCACGCAGGGCGGCCGTGGTGTCGGTGGAGAAATAGGGGTTCCCCGTTCCTCCGGCGAAAATGACGACGCGGCCTTTTTCCAGATGCCGGATGGCGCGGCGCCGGATGTAGGCTTCCGCCAATTTGGAAATTTCAATGGCGCTCTGCACGCGGGTCGGAACACCCATCTTCTCGAGCGCGTCCTGTAGGGCGAGCGCGTTGATCACGGTGGCCAGCATGCCCATGTAGTCGGCCGTCACGCGGTCAATCCCGCGGGCCCGGTCGGACGTCCCGCGCCAAATGTTGCCTCCGCCGACGACAATCGACATTTGGATGTGCTTGGCCAGGGCCTGCGATATTTCTTTGGCGATATGGTGGAGGGCGTCGACATCAATGCCGTAACGTTCTTTGCCGCGAAAGGCCTCGCCTGAGATTTTAAGGAGAACGCGCTTGGGTTTACGCGAGGGAGTCACTCAATCTTTACCCACTTCGTAACGGGCGAAGCGGCGCAAGACAATTTTTTCACCCGTCTTCGCGGAGGCTTCCGTCAAAAGATCCTTGATCTTCACCTTGCCGGACGACTCGCGGACGTAAGGCTGCTCGAGCAGACAAAACTCGGAAAGATATTTGTCCAGCTTGCCCTCGGCGATTTTCGCGGCCACGGGCGCCGGCTTTTTTTCTTTCATCGCCTCCTGCTCAAATTCTTTGCGTTTCTCCTCCAAAGCTTCCGCGGGAACCTGATCGCGGGAAACCCAGCGCGGCCGCATCGCGGCAATTTGCATGCCCAGTTCCTTCACTAAATTTTGAAAGTCCTCGGTGCGGGCGACAAAATCGGTCTCGCAGTTGAGCTCGAGCAAGACCCCGACCGTTCCGCCCAAATGGATATAGGAACCGACGGACCCGTTCGTGGCTTCCTTGCCTTCGCGTTTGGCGGCGAGCGCCACGCCTCGGTCCCGGAGCCAGGTCTTGGCTTTTTCAAAATTGCCGCCGGATTCTTCGAGCGCCTTTTTGCAGTCCATGATGCCCGCGCCGGTTTGCTCGCGAAGATCCTGAATCTGAGAGGCGGAAATCGGACTCCCGTTGGTCTTAGACATGGCTTAGTGCGAACTGGGCGTGATGGGTTCTTCGGCGGGAGAGGCGGCTTTTTCGGCGTCGGATAGTTCGATGGGGGCTTCGGTCGCAGACTGTTCCGGCCCTTCGGGAGCGGCCGCATTCGGCGTGGCGGCTTTTTCCGCTTCGGCTCGGCCTTCCAAAATGGCGTCGGCAATCAGCGTGCAGAACAACTTGACGGAACGAATGGCGTCGTCGTTACCGGGAATCGGATAGTCGATCAAATCGGGATCACAGTTGGTGTCGCACACCGCAACCACGGGAATTTCCATCCGGCGCGCTTCGAGAACCGCCGTATTTTCCTGCACCGGATCGATGACAAAAAGACATCCCGGCAGATCCGCCATGCCCTTAAAGCCGGCGAGCGTCTTGGTGAGTCGAAGACGTTCTTTCTCCAGGCGCGATACTTCTTTTTTGGACATCACGCGGAACAGTCCGTCCGCCTTCATCCGGTCGAGCTCGTTCATGCGTCCGATGGACCGCTTGATGGTCTCAAAATTGGTCAGCGTTCCACCCAGCCAGCGCTCGCTCACGAAATAAGCGCCGCACCGCTGCGATTCGGTGACGATCGCCTCCTGCGCCTGTTTCTTGGTCCCGACAAAAAGGATCGGGCGGCCCTGAGCCGACATGTCGCGAATAAATTTGTAGGCCTTCTTGAGTTCTTTGGCTGTCTTTTGCAGATCGATGATATGGATGTTCGAGCGGGATCCAAAGATGTATTTGGCCATCTTGGGATTCCAGCGACGTGTTTGATGCCCGAAGTGAACGCCGGCTTCGAGCAACGCTTTCATGGATATCGTTGCCATTCGTTTATTTCTCCTCTAAATGTCTGCGTATTATAGCAAAGCCCTCGGGCCGGAGCGCAAGCCCGTTTATTGGCGAGGAGTCTTGCGGCGGGTTTCCCAGCGGACAAGTCCAATGGAGATTTCAAAGAGGGCGATCGCCGCGCCGGCCAGGACCACCTGGGTCAGGACCTCCGGGACCGGATTAAAGAGGGTCGCCGCCAGAAAGATCGCGAAGTAGCACATCCGCCGATGCTTCATCAGGATGTCCGCCTGCAGAATTCCCAGTTTCGCCAACAAGTGTAGGACCAAAGGCAACTCAAAGAGGATTCCGAAGGCCAGACAAAGCAGCATGAAGAATTTTAAGTAGGCTTCGACGGAAAGCATGGGGACCAAATGCTGCGATTTAAGCGTCAGAAGAAACAGCACCGCGCGCGGAAATACCCAGAACGTGGAAAAGGCCACGCCGATCATGAAAGAGACGTAGGCCACCGGAACCATCCAGCGCAGATAGCTTTTTTCTTGCGGCTTCAGCCCGGCGGAGACGAAAGCGCCTATTTGATAGAGAATCACCGGCAAGCCGATTAAAAAGGAAACCCCGACGGCGATCTCCAGCTGCGCCGTGAAAGCTTCCATGGGCTGCACAAAAACCAGTTCCCCCACCGGCTTGGCAAGCCACGCGATGATCGGGCTGATCAGAAGCGCGCCCACCGGCAGCCCGGCCAAAAGAACGTACAGGCAAATGAGAAGCCGCCGCCTGAGTTCACCGAGGTGTTCCCAGATGTTCATTGATCCTATTTTAGCGCGTTCGGGTGACGATGTATTGCGCGATGGCGCTTAAGGTTTTTTTAGGGGAGGAGTCCGGGAAACTGTGGAGCGAGGTTTTGGCTTGTTGGGCGAAATTGGCGGCCTGGCGCAAACCTTCTTTGATCGCTCCGGAATCCTTGACCCAGGTGATGATGTGCTGGACGCTGTCGGCGGTCGGTTCGCGCAAGTATCCGAGGAATTTCTCGCGCTCTGCCGGCTCCAGCTTATCGCGCAGCCAGATGAGCGGCAGCGTCAACTTTCCGTTGGCCAAATCCGTCCGCAGGGTCTTGCCGGTCACCACTTCATCGCCCACGAGATCCAAGGTGTCGTCGATGATCTGGAACGCCATACCGAGATTCCAGCCGAAATGCCCGAGCGCGGTGGCCTGATCGGTGGATAGCCGGGCTAAGCGCGCTCCGCCTTTCATGGCGGCGCCCATGAGAGTCGCGGTTTTATTGTCGATGAAGGACAGGTATTCCGAAAGCGACAGATCGAGCGTGAATCGTCGGCGTACCTGGTTGATCTCGCCTTGGCACATGGCGCGCGTCGCGCGGGCGAAAAGATCGACCAACTGCGGATCATTGATCGCCGCCAACAAGGAAAAAGCCTCCACATAGAGGAAGTCCCCCAAAAGAATGGCCACTTCATCGCCGAACTCGACCGCCGCAGTCGGTTTCTGATGCCGCAGAACGGCGCGGTCGACAATATCGTCATGCATGAGGGTCGCCAGATGAATCAGCTCGGACGCGGCCCCGACGGAAATCGCGTCATCGGTCTGCGAGCCGCCCAACTGAGCGCTCAGCACCACAAGCGCCGGCCGGAGACGTTTGCCCCCCGCTTGAATCACGTAGTTCACAATTTCCGGGATCATTCCCTTGCCGCGCGAGGCCACATCCTGAAGGGCGCGTTCGGTCTGAATGAGGAACGGAAAGATATTCTGATAGAGATCTTCGAGGCGCTCCTGTTCCTGCTTGAGATTGACGGAGGTCGGGCTCATGGCACCACCGGACTTTGAACGGTCGCACTTGAGGTGACCACGGCATCCACGGCGGCGGGTTTGTTCACCAGTTTGTCCGTGACCGCAAACCCATATTGCGGAATGATGCCGAGGAACAACGTCGCAAAGGCCGTGCCGGCCAGAATAAGTCGGGTCGCAACATTGACGGGGACCGGCGTTTCCGAGACGGGCGCCGCGAAATACATGGCGCGCAAAATCTTAAAGTAATATCCGACGGAGATGACGCTGTTCACTGTCGCGATGAGCACCAGCCAAAGCCATCCGGCATTGTACGCCGCGGTGAAGACATAAAACTTGGCGATGAATCCGGCCGTCGGAGGCAGGCCGGCCAAGCTGAGGAGAAAAAGGACGAAGACGGCGCTTAAGAACGGCGCGCGTTTTCCCAGCCCGGCATACGCGGAAAGATCGTTGGATTGCAGAGCGTTCGACAAACAAACGACCACGCTGAAGGCGCCCAGGTTCATGAACAGATAAACCCCGGCATAGAGATAAACGCTCGCGATCCCCGCCGCGCCGCCTGCGACAAGCCCCAAAAGCAAATAGCCCATGTGCGCAATGGACGAATACGCCAAGAGCCGGACGACGTTGGTTTGCCGCAAGCCGATCAAGTTGGCCACCGTCATCGTCAGGGCGGCCAGAATCGCCAGCACATGGATCGATCCCAAAGACGAGCCCGCCATGTCGATCGTGAACACGCGCAAAGCGATCGCAACGCCCGCCACTTTGGGCGCGACCGACAGAAAAGCCGCGATCGGCGTGGGCGCGCCTTCAAACGCGTCCGGCACCCACATGTGGAAAGGAACGAGCGCGATTTTAAATCCAAAGCTGACCAGGATAAAAAAGATCGCCACGAGCGCGAGCGGCGCCTTATCCTGAAGCAGCGCGGCGCCGTTTTGGAGGCTCGTTAACGACGTCGAGCCCGTGATGCCGTACAAGAGCGATATGCCGTAAGCGAGCATGGCCGACGAAAAAGCGCCGATCAGGAAAAATTTGATGCCGGCTTCACTCGATTTTTCCACATGCCGCAAGTAAGCGGTGAGAATAAAACCCGGAACACCAACGAGCTCAATCCCTAGGAAGATCATCAGAAAATCATTGGCGGATACGACCAAAATCAAGCCGGTCGCCGCCAGAAGCAGAAGACCGTAATACACGCTGAGCGAAAGACCTTCAAAGGTGCGGTCGAACTCGCTCATGAGAACAACCAAAAACGTCGTCATAAGCGCAATCCAGGTCAGGAAAAACGACAGCCCGTCGGCGATGAGCATCCCTCGTCCATAGGAAACAGGAATGTCGAGGCCCGCCCAGGGCACCAGGGCCGCCGTGACGGCAAGACCGATCAGCGTAACCCAAAAACCGGACGTTCGCGCGCTCGCGGACAGCCGGTTCTTAAACGTATCCAGACCGAAGAGCGCGAAGGCGAACGCGCTCAGGGCCAGCGTGGGAGCAAGAAGTTTAAGGCTGCTCATGGCTGCGGAAGTTTCAAGAGATCGACCAAATGGGTCAAGGTCGCGTTCATCGGCGACAAAAGGATGGACGGTAAAATCCCGAACAGGATCATCAGCACGCAGAGCGGCACGGTCGCGATAAGCTCGCGCGCGTCCATATCCTTGAGATTTTCCCATTTCGTATTGAACGGTCCCAGGAACACCTTCTTGATCATGATGAGGAAAAAGGCGGCCGTGATCAAAATGCCGAGCAGCGAGATCAGCGTCAGGTAGCGGTACTGAACCACCTGAAAGGATCCGAGGAAGCAGAGAAATTCGCTGACAAATCCCGACAAGAGCGGCAAGCCCAGAGACGCGAAGCAGGCCAGCGTCATAATTCCCGTATAGACCGGCAGCTTGGTACCGAGGCCGCCGAAAGCGTTCACGTCGCGCGTGTGCGCCCGGTCGTAAATGACGCCGACGAGCATGAACAAGGCCCCAGTGATGATGCCGTGGTTGATCATTTGCAGCGCGGCCCCGTTAAAGCCGATCACATTTAAAGACGCCATACCCAACAGCGCATAGCCCATGTGGTTGACCGAGGAGTAAGCGATCATGCGTTTGATATCGGTTTGGGCCAGCGAACAAAACGCCCCATAGACAATGTTGATGGCGGCGACGACGGCGATCGCATAGGCCAGCCTTTGCGCCGCCAAAGGCAACAGCGGAAAAGAGAACCGCAAAATTCCGTAAGTGCCCATTTTGAGCAGCACGCCGGCCAGGATGACGGACACCGCCGTGGGCGCTTCCACGTGCGCGAGCGGCAGCCAGGTATGGAACGGAAACGCCGGAATTTTGACCGCAAACCCGAGGTAGAGCCCCAGGAAAATCCAGAGCTGCAGGCTTTTAGCCAGCGTCGGGCTCTGTTTCAAAAGCTCGAGATAATCGAACGTGTGCGGCGCGGAGTTGAAATACAGGGCCAAAAGCGCGATCAGCATAAAGACGCTTCCGAAGAGCGTGAACAAGAAAAACTTGATCGCGGCGTATTCCTTCTTGGGGCCGCCCCAGATACCGATGAGGAAATACATCGGGACGAGCGTCAATTCCCAGAACACGTAAAAAAGGAAAAGATCGAGCGAGACGAAAACACCCAGCATGGCCGTCTCCAAAAGCAGGAAAAAGAAAAAATACTCTTTGATGCGCAGCTCGATATTGAAGGACATGATGATCGAGAGCAGGGTCAAAAGCGTCGTCAGGATCAGCAGCATGAGCGAGAGGCCGTCCACGCCCATGAAATAGTGGATATTAAAGGTCGGGATCCAGTTGAATTTCTCGACGTACTGAAAATCCGAGGTTCCGGAATTAAAATTCGCCCACAGCCAAAGAGAAGCGATGAACGCGGCGCCGCTCGAGGCCGCGGCGACCACGCGGACCAGCTGAGGTTTCTCCTTGGGCACGAGCAGAATCAGAATCCCGCCGAGCAAGGGTAAAAATGTAATCAATGAAAGTACGCCCATCATAAGGTCTCCTTCGGATTAATGTTTTCCGACAAACGATTCCATCGCCATCAGCATGGCCACCAAGGCCATGGTGATGACCAAAAGATAATTCTGAACAAATCCCGATTGCACCCGTCGCGCAAGCGCGCCCAAATTTTGCGCGCTCCATCCGGCGCTGTTCACGGCGCCGTCCACGATATAATCGTCAATCCAACTTTGAATTTTCGACCACAGGCTGGCGACCCAGCCGAAGCCGTCCACAAAAATGCGGTCGAGGATATTGAAATCAAACCACGACAACGCCTGCGCCAGCTTCCCGGTGGGCCGCACAAAAAGGGCCCAATAGATTTCGTCCACATAGTATTTGTTCTTCAAGAGGGTATTCACGGGAGCGAAAATCTGTGCCAGACGCTCGACCAGCGTGAGCGACCGGAGATACAGAAATCCGCCGACGACGAGGCCCATCATGCCGGAACCGAGCGCGACAAATCCCACCCAACGCGGTTCCGCGGCTTCATGCAGCCCTTCCATGGGAAAAAACTTCGCCAGTGTTTCCGGCTGATGCATGAACCAGCCCAAGAGAATGGACGGGACGGCCAACACAATCAATGGAAGCGTCATCGTCCAGGGCGATTCGTGAGCGTGCGCAAAACGATCGCGCTCGCGTGGAAGACCTAAAAATACCAGCGAAAATGCCCGCGTCATATAAAAGGAAGTCAGGAAAGCACCCGCGCAGCCGATGGTGTATAAAAGGTAGTGATGCGATCCATAAGCGGCGCCAAGGATCATCTCTTTGGAAAAGTATCCGGACGTGCCATAGAAGCTGACCAGCGCCAAAGTCCCCATCAGAAACGTCCAGAAGGTCGTCGGCAGCTGCTTGGAGAGGCTCCCCATCTTCCACATATCGTTGGTGTGGACCGCGTGAATGATCGAGCCCGCGCCGAGGAAGAGCAGCGCTTTGAACGCGGCGTGCGTCGTCAAATGGAAAAGTCCGGCGGAATAGCCTCCCACACCCAGACCCATGATCATGTAGCCGAGCTGCGAGATGGTCGAGTAGGCGAGCACTTTTTTCACATCGTCGGCGGCGACCGCGATAGTGGCCGCGAAAATCGCCGTGATTCCCCCCACCCAGGCCACAACTTCGAGCGCCTGCGGCGCCTGCAGAAAGAAGCCGTACGACCGCGCGACCAAGTAGACTCCGGCGGCAACCATCGTGGCCGCGTGAATGAGCGCCGAGACCGGCGTGGGGCCTTCCATCGCGTCCGGCAGCCAGACATGCAAAGGAACCTGCGCGGATTTCCCGACGGTCCCGCAGAAAAGAAGGAGCGCGATGATGAGCGCCATATGCGGGGTGACGTTCCCGTCATGCAGATGGGCGGCGATCTGCGTGAAATTAAACGTGCCGAGAACAAAGAAGATCGTGAGCAGTCCCGCGTAAAACCCGAGGTCGCCCAGGCGCGTGGTCAAAAACGCTTTGTTCCCGGCGGCGCCGGCCGCGTCACGCTCAAACTCAAAACTGATGAGGAAGTACGAGCAGGCCCCCATGATTTCCCAGCCGATAAAAAACTGGAGATAGTTGTTGGCCAAGACGAGCGCCAGCATTGCGGACGTGAATAAGGACAGATAGGCGAAGAAGCGTTTGAAACGCGGCGCATCGTGCATGTAGCCGACCGAGTAAATCTGGATCAGCGAACTGATGCCGCTGACCGCCACGAGTAAGACCATGGCCGGACCATCCAACAGAACGCCCCATTCAAACTGGAAAAGCCCGACGTCAAACCAGGGATAGCGCATCTCCATGGGAAGTTTCAGTGTGCCGTCCATTACCTGCATCAAGAGATCCACCGACATTCCAAAACTGATCAAGCAGGCGACGATGCCCAGAAGCGCGCCCTTGATCGGCAGCCAGCGACCCAGGAAAAAGATCACAATCGCGGCTAAAAAAGGCAGGAGCGGGATGAGATACGCGTGTTCAACCATGGAGGATATTCAGTTTTTCCGTGTAAACGCTCTTGATATTCCGATAAATGGCCAAGACGAGCGACAATCCGACCACCGCTTCGGCGGCGGCCAGCGTCATCACAAAAATTACGAAGCCCTGTCCCCAAACCTGATTGGGATAAAGAAAATGGTTGAAGGCGATCAGATTGATGTTGGCGGCGTTGAACATGAGCTCAATCGACATCAGAATCCCCAGAATATTTCGCCGCGACAGCACCCCATAGATGCCGATTCCGAACAGGATCGCCGAGAGCATGAGGAAGTGGTGCAAGGAAAGCGTCATAGACGTTCCTCGTAATCCATCCCGAAATAAACCGCGCCCACGAGCGCCGCCAAAAGAACAAGCGAGATGGCCTCAAAAGGAACGACCATGTCCCCGAGAAGCAAACGGCCGATGGAGATAGTCGTAGGCATAGACACGGTAGTGGAAAAGACTCCCCGGTAAACCGCCCGGAACTGAACGATCAAACCGCACGCCACCGCCAAAGCAAAGAGCGCTCCCCAAAGCCATTGATCATTTGTTTGCCGATCGAGTCCGACCGCCGGCCGATGTGAAAACATAATGGCGAAAAGCATGATGATCATAATGCCGCCGACATAAATCAGCAGCTGGCCCGCCGCCACAAAATCCGCGCCCAGGAGAGCAAACAGCCCGGCCACGACGCCGAGCGCGGCCGTGAGCGCGATCGCGCTGCGAAACACCGAACGCGATGTGACCACCACGAGCGACAGCCCGATCAAAAGGGCCGCCATGGCCAAGAAGACAAGCGTCGGAAGAAGTTGTTCGAGATTCATATTATTTCAAAAGCAAAACCGCGAGACCCGCGAGTCCGATATTCACGATCGACCACGGCAAGAGAAACTGCCAGCAAAACTGCATCAAGCGGTCCACGCGCAGCCGCGGGAAGGTCCAGCGGAACCACAGAAAGAGAAAAACAATGGCAAATGTTTTCCCAATAAACCATAACCACGAAGGAATGATGCCGCCGGCTGAAAACCCATCGTCGCCGCCCAGGAAAAGCGCCACCGCCATAGCGGACGAGACGAACACATAAGCATACTCGGCGAGAAAGAAAAGGGCGAATTTGAGGCCGGAGAATTCCGTGTGGAATCCCGCGACCAGTTCTGACTCCGCTTCCGGGATGTCGAACGGGGTGCGGTTGGTTTCTGCGACGGAGGCGATCAAGAAAATGAGGAAGGCGATTTGCCCGATGACGGGATAGAAGATAAACCATTTAGGGATGACCCCGAACCAGCGGCCTTGCTGCGCCATCGCGATTCCGTGCAGGCTCTGCGTTCCGTAGAACATGAGGACCGGCACGACGGACAGCACGCGCGGCACTTCATAAGACACCAGCTGCGCCGCGCCACGAACTCCGCCGAGCATCGAAAACTTATTGCCCGATCCCCACCCGGCCATGAGCACCCCGATCGTCGAGACGCCGGAGACGGCGAAGATAAAAAGAACGCCGATATCCAAATCGATCGGCACGAGCCCTTTGCCGAAAGGCAGCGGCGCAAAACAGATGAAGACCGGGGCCACCACGACCATCGGCGCCAGGATATGAACGATCCGGTCGGACCCGATCGGAATAATGTCTTCCTTAAAGATCAGCTTAATACCATCCGCCAAGGTTTGAAGAATGCCATATGGCCCGACATTCATCGGCCCCAGGCGCGCCTGCATGAAGGCCGATACTTTGCGTTCGGCATACACGAGGACCATTGGAATGAGGGATACCAGAAGAACAATCACGCCCACCTGAATGGCTTTGGCCAGAATCCAGGCGCCGAGCGGCGGAACCCCGTGGCCGATCACCCAGGTTTGGAGAACTTGAAAAACATGACTGAGGATCGGCCCGAGTTCAAACATCAGCGGTCGACCTCCCCCAGCACAATATCGATACTGCCCAAAATCGCAATGACGTCGGACACTTTCCATCCTTTGAGCAGGACCTGCAGGATCTGGAGGTTAATAAAGGAAGGCGCGCGGATATGCATGCGATATGGGCTGGGCGACCCGTCGCTGACAATGTAGAAACCCAGATCACCGCGCGGCGCCTCAAGATGCCCATAGCCCTCGCCGGCGGGAACGCGGAACGTTTTAGCGATTTTCCCCATCGTGTCGCCCGGCTGAATGGCGTCCAAGGCCTGCTCGATAATCTTCAAGCTCTCGCGAATTTCCTGGACGCGCACCCAGTAGCGCTCCCAGCAATCGCCTTGCTTGCCCACCGGAATATCAAATTTCATTTTGGAAAAAAGACCGTAGGGATCGTCTTTGCGCACGTCGGCTTTGACGCCCGTGGCGCGCAGATTGGGACCGGTGATGCCCCAGGCGATGGCCATTTCCGGAGACATTTTGCCGATCTCTTTGGTGCGGTCCATAAAAATGGGATTGTACGTGAGGAGCGTATCGTATTCATCGACGCGCCCATACATCTCTTTCACAAATTTTCGGACTTTGGCTTCCCATCCCTCGGGAGCGTCGGCCATGACGCCGCCGATGCGAATGTAATTGTAGGTCAGCCGCGCGCCGCAGATGTCCTCGAAGAGATCCAAAATCCGTTCACGCTCGCGGCCGAAGGCGACCAGAAACGGCGTGAACGCGCCGATGTCGATGCCGTAGGTCCCCAGAAAGACGCAGTGCGAGGCGATGCGCTGGAGCTCTCCCACGATGATGCGCAAATACTCCGCGCGCTCCGGAATCGCGACGGCCATCAGTTTTTCGACGGCCAGGCAAAAGGACCAATTGTTGGTCATCGCAGCCAGATAATCGAGCCGGTCGGTGAGGACGATGATTTGCGGGTAGGTGCGTTTCTCGGCCAGCTTTTCCGTGGCGCGGTGCAGGTAGCCGAGGTCCGGCTGAGCGCTCGTCACGACTTCGCCGTCGGTGGTGATCGCCACGCGCAGCACGCCGTGCGTGGACGGATGCTGCGGCCCGAGGCTGATAAACATGCCTTTCTCAGGCGCGTGCTGCGGAAAAACTTCAGGAGCGATGGTCGGAACAGAGGTTTCGTTGGCCATAGACGTCAGTCGTAGCGGTCCGGTTTGGCGACATAATCCTTGCGGAGCGGGAACCCTTCCCAGTCCTCAGGCAGAAGAATGCGGCGCAGATTGTAGTGGCCTTGAAATTTGATTCCCATCAAATCGAAAATCTCGCGCTCCTGCCAGTCAGCCGCCGGCCAGACGGTGGAGATGGTGGGCACTTCCGGATTGGCGCGGTCGTCGATCTTCACCTTTAATACGAGTTTGTGTTTGTGCAGCGTGGAAACCAGGTAATAGACGACTTCGTAATGGGTTTTCCAATCCACCGAGGTGACGAAGGAGAGAAAATCAAAGGAGAGCGGCGGATCAAAGCGTATAAACCGGCACAGATCAACTAACTGGCCCGCGGGCACAGCCAAGTAAAGTTCGTCGCCCCGCGCTTGCCCCGTGGCTTTGGGAATTTCCTGTAGGCCGGAAAATTTGGCCTGAATGGCGGCGAGCAATTCCTGAGAGGTCATGCCACGATCTCGGCTTTCTTCTTCGCCGCCGCCAACATGCTGTAGCCTTGAATCTTTTTTTGAAGCGCGATGACGCCCTGCTGCAGCGCTTCCGGCCGCGGCGGGCATCCGGGTACGTAAATGTCGACGGGAATCACCTTATCGACCCCTTTACAGACGGAATAGGCGTCGTAGTAAGGCCCGCCCGAATTCGAGCAGGAGCCCATGGAAATCACAAAACGTGGTTCCGGCATCTGGTGATAGAGCAGCTCAATGCGCGGCGCCATTTTTTTCGTGACCGTTCCGGCGATGATCATGAGATCCGCCTGACGCGGCGTGGGACGCGGGATGACGCCGAAGCGGTCAAAATCGTATTTGCTGGCGTACGACGCCATCATCTCGATCGCGCAGCAGGCCAGTCCGAAAGTGAGAGGCCAGATGCTGGATTTGCGCGCCCAGTTCACAAAAGAATCCGCGGTGGTTAAAAAAAGCGATCCGCCCGGCAGGTGCTCGACGATCAAGGGACCTTTATCCAGCAAAATTCCCATTTACCGCTCCCACTTTAAGGCGCCGCGGCGCCACGTGTAAACCAAACCGAAAAAAAGCACTCCGATAAAAACGAGCATGCTGGCAAAACCGGGCCAGCCCAGATCCTTAAAGATGATGGCCCAGGGATAGAGGTACAGCGATTCCACATCAAAAATTACAAACAGAAGGCCGAAGATATAAAAATTGATGTCCATCGGAACGTACGGCGTGCCGATGGGTTCCATGCCGCACTCGTAAGCGATCTTTTGACGCTCATCGTTGCTCTTGAAGCGCAGAAGCGGGGATAAGACCAGCAGGTTCGCCACGGCAAAACCCGCGCCGAAGACGATAAAAAGAAGGATGTGGCCGTATTGCGCAATCATTTTTTGGTTCCTTCAAATAATTGTACCACGCCGAATAAGAGCGGCGTATGCCGGACGTTCGAAAAGCCGGCGCGCTCGAGAAGCTCCGTCACTTGTTTCGGCTCATAAAATTCGCGGATCGTGTTTTCCAAATACCCTTTCGGCCAGCGCTCGCCGCAAACCCACTGCCCGATGAGCGGAACACCGAAGGTTAAGTGAACCTGGTGGCCCCAGCGGGAAAAGGCCGACGTCGGCCGCCCAAAATCCATATGCACGACTTTGCCGCCGTTCCGGAGGACGCGAAAGTTTTCCTTCAGCACCGCTTCCAGGCATCCGCGCAGATTGCGCAGCGCAAAAGCCGAGGTGATGCAATCAAAGGACCGGTCGGAAAAGGGCAAGCGATCGGCGGAGCCGTTCATCCATCGCACCTTGTTGGCCTTGTCTTTTTCCTTGGCTTTGGCGAGCATGCGCTCGGAAAAATCCAGGCCGATGACCGCGTGTCCGGCTTGCGCCGCTAAAAACGCCACGTCTCCGGTTCCGGTCGCGATATCCAATACCCGGCCGCCCGCGGGAACGCGCCGGAGCAGCGTCCGCCGCCAATGCTGGTGCAGCCCGAGGCTGGCCCACGCATTGAAACGATCATAATCGGACGCGATACGATCGAACATCGACCGGATGTTGGATCCGGTCGCCGGTGTCGCGACGGCAGGAGACACTGTGGCTCTCGACCTATTACTGGAGGTCTTCGGCTCCGAGGGTTTTCTTCGAACCATCGTTCTTCACCTTCTCAATGGATGCCTGAACGATTTGCGAAACGCGGCTGGAGAGCGCGTCGACATAATCGCCCCCTGTGCGGAATCCGGCTTCTTTAACGATTTTCTTGATTTTGCTGACTACAACGAATGTTTCGGCCATAGTGACGATCCTCCATGTTGGCTAAGTAGTAGGTGAACTGATTATAGCCTGCCTGCCGGCAGGCAGGGAAAACGAATGCGCGCAAAATATAGCCTACAATGCGTGGATTGTCAAATACGGGAAGGTTTTAGGCGGCTTGGAGGACGGCTTCGCGTTGCGCGGCAAGTTCGTCGCGGATGCGATCGGGCTGGGCAAACGCGGGCAGTTGACCAAGGAGCGCCGCCATGGCAGGATCGTTGACATCCGTCTCAGCGAGCGGCCGCCCGGCTCTATCGGCTGCCAAAACGGCTTGGCCCGCGGCGCGGACAGCCTCGGTCATCATACCGGGACGATTCTTCATAAACTGACGAGTCGCGCGCGTGACCAAGCGCTCTTCTTCGCTGATGCCGATCAAGCGGAAGAAAAAAGTGATGAGGGATTCCAGCCAGCCACGGTTCTGCGTGTCCGTTTTAAGGTTTGTCCCCACCAGCACATGCAGCATCTCATGCATCGCCGCCCATTTCATCGTTTCCGCATCCAGATGAGCGTTGATTTGGAATGTGAGTCCCACGAGTTGTCTCTGGTCATCATAGACGGGTGTCACAAAAGCCCCCTGGCCTCGTCCCATCGTCGTATCCATTTCGATTTTGAGATCGAGTTTTGACAAATCACGGCCGGGAACCAGGTTTTCGACGGCGTTGCTTTGAGCAAACTGCCGCAGCATCAGCTCGATGGACGGAACAACCTGCAACGAATGGGTCAGCGAAATCCTGTTCCCCTTAAAAAATAGAAGCTGCCAGGCATGCCCCCATTCCCCCAGACGAAACGCCTCCCAGGCGTTCATGGCCCGCCGCTCCGACGTAAGAGAGCCCGCCGGCGGAACGGTAAACGTTTCGATTAATTGAGCGACAATATTTGATCTAAGATATTCTTCTTTATCAGACTTGAGCAGAATGTTAGCAGCTCTCCCATTGCCCAGCGCTATAAATTCTTCAACCTGCGGTGCTTGCAACCCAATGGATTTCGCGCGGTTGCGAATTAAACTCTCCGTGAGCTCGTTATGTTGAGAAGCCGCCAAGAAGACAACGGCATCAATAAAAGAATCAATCCCCAAGGGCGCCACGGGGAAGGATGTTACATGCGTGACATCGGCCGTTGGGCCATTCACCGCACGCGCATTGGATGCAGTATTTCCACCTATCGATTCGTCAGCTGAAACGTCATTGAATGCCCTCGGTTCTTGTTTTTCTGGAGCAGCGACGGCTTGCGCAGAGGGAGAGCCGCTTGCAGCGGCAGGGATAATCTGCCCCGCTATTACACTTGGATTCTCTATAGGGCTGGATCTCTCTATATCATCGCGTGACGGCGCTTGCATCACTTCGGTTAAGCGTAAGATTTCCCGAAAGTCATAGAGAAAGTGCCACAGGGCAGCGACCAGGAAAAGGATTAAACTGGAGGAAGAGAATAAATAGGTGTTGAAGATGACGAAAGGGACGGCGTATTGCCAGGTTTGCACCGACCCCGGGGGGCCGCGTTGGCTGAGCTTGTAATAGAAGAGTGCATGCAGAGCTGCGAAAATATTAGCGCCCACGAAGGCGATCCATCCATGCGACCCAAAATGCCAGGCGACGGCACCCACAGCGACATCAAAAATAAATCCGATCCAACTCCAACTCTTGACGGCGCGTGGTGAGGCACCAAAGGCTGCTGCCGCAACACCGAAGAGCGAGGCCGGAGTTCCCATTGAGCCCGGGCCTGTCGACGGCGCGGCGGCGGGTTCTACACGAATTACTTCCCGATCTGTATAGAAGTACCCAGCGCCGCTTTTGACGCTATAAACAAATGCGGGGCGACCGGAGGCGTTGAGTCGCTCCTTCTGATCCTGACGCGAAGGACCGTTGGGATAATTAGACCCTAAGTGATGCGAATGGAAAGGAATTGATTTCAAAGACGGATCTTGCGCCGACATTTGTGTGAATGTCAGGCGTTGCTGTGCGGCAAGATCAAGGCCCAATTCTTCAGCCAAATCACCTGTCAAACCGGGACCATAACTCTCAAAGTCAAGGCTGTTGGATTGGGTTGCGTGCTCGTCGTCGATGCCACGGACGCTCGCGGGATCATAAGCAATTGAACCCAATGGAATGAAATCAGCGATTTCGCTGCCATTACTTCCATTCTTATAAAGAAAATATCCGTTTCTTTCAAAATCGCCAGAGCGCGCTGACCATGCCTTCATTTTTTCCCACACAGAAGCTGGTATCTTATACCGTTGACCGTTAATTTCTACTTTGTAAACCCCTATAAAGTCTGAGCTCCAAGTCTTATGGAATTCCTCAGCCTCTTGCGGTGTTGCGATAATACGTAGCCATCCGGTGCCGCGTTCCACGGGTTGTCGCAATTGCGAGCGAACGCGATCCTTCCATCCGTTCCATTCTTGATTAACTTCGTCAGGACTTTTGGGAAGAACATGAATTTCAAACTCGGCTGGCGGCTGGGATGGATTTCCCGCCGTCAGCGCGGCGTCGGGGCGGGCGAGGTTATAAAGGAAGTGCATGACGACGTCGATGCCGTTTTCAAGCATTGCGGCTTCGAGTTCCGCTCCAAAGACGATTCGGACAGCTTGCTCAGCGACCCCAAGCTCTAATCCAATGATTGGATTGTTGATGAAATTCTTCAAATGGGTCATGGCGCTCCCCGGATCACCTTCGACCGCATCCGTCGCCGCCCTCATCGCATTCACCATCGCTTCGCGAACACTTCTCTTTCCGCCGCTGTTGTCATGAAGGTCAACAAAGTTGTCCTGGTGAAGCGCAAATTTTTCCACTTCATGAGCATGAAACAATTCCGCCAGACGCATCATTTGAGCCAGTTTCAGAGCTTCCCCCGCATCCGTCCTGCGCCCAGATTGAAGAATGCGATCTTTTATTTGATCAATGATGGGTGTCTGATCTATCGGCAGACGCCCCATGCGTTCAAGATCTTGCGCAAAAAGGGCGTGGTCCTGATAGAGACCTTCAACTCTTTTGTAGGTGCTATCAAGCGTCAGAGAGGCCGGCGGCGGCGCGGCGGGCAGTGCAAGGGCATCTCTCAGGTCCCAGCGTTTCTCGATGAGCTTTTCAATGATGCCTCGCATACGGCCCGGGAAACTGTTGGGGATCACTCCGTCACTGCCATGTGTGAGATGGCTGCTGGTTCCGAGTTCGCGGCTCTCAAGGATGTGGGCGTACTCATGCACGAAGATGTCGAGAATGTCGTTTAGAACCTGATTTGGGAATTCGCCTGTTCCGAGTTCGTTTAATTCCCGTTCTGTTCGTGCGGCCCACCGTTGACTAAAATGAATAGTCCGGCTGTCCTGCACGAATGCGGCAAGATCACGGCGCGGCGACATTTGGCTTTTAAGTTCTGCGTCTCCTATCGCCTCCTTAAATGAATCAAAAATATACTGCAGCTTAGGGAATCTTGCCTCCCCAAGGCTTTCTCTTTTGGTGTGCATGTCCGCGGTTCGCTGGAGCTCGGACGTTTTAAAGGCCAAGCGTTTAGCGGCCTCGTCAATTTTGGACTCTACTCCGGGGAATCTTTTCACCCAGAACGCCACATTATTCTCGTCGCCAGGTGCTTCGCGCAAAGCATCTTGGAGATCCATCAATGACATCTGAGTGGACCGCGCTTTGAGAGTCATAATCAACTGTAGCGCTTTCGCATTATCACGGTAACGGGTCCAGTCCACGTCCGCCCAGTGACCGGTGTTGATGCGTTCGGCATCGGGCAAGATATCCCAATCGACTCCATGATCGGAGTACAGGATGTCCTCCGGCATATCCGGCAATCGAACACCATGCTGCTGAATAGCCTCGGCGGCGGCCAGAAACATAGCTGCCTTGCGCATCCTCGAGAAGCGCTCCCGTTCCGCGGGAGTCATTGCCGCCAGCGCCGCCTCGCTCCGAGGAGCCGTTAGGGGGATGCCGGCAGGCCAACGCAACAACAAGCGTCCCCGGACAGGAAGCGTCATCCGGATAACTTTGGGAATGTCTTCCCAATCGCTTTCATCGAGCGTTCGCACTTCCAGTCCGTCTTCGGTGATTCGCGAAACGCCTTCGGTCCACCCCACTTCAAAGGGTCCCCAAGCGGCATCCTGGATTTTCGCCAATGGAACGACTTTCTCGCTGATCGAATGACCCTGATACCGCACGTCCACATCTCGAATGTCCCCCAAATATCGGAAAAGTGCATGCTCAAAGAAAGCGGCATCAATGTATCGGCTGGGGTCGTCCGGAGCGTAGCCCTTTAAATGTTCAATCCGAGTTCCTTTGAAACTGTCATCGTATTCCTCAAAGCGAGTTACTTCGATCTGAAGCGGCATCCTTTGCGGGTCTTTACGTGTGGCAGTCAATTCAATGAGATAGCTTTTTCCGGTTCCATCCCCTGTCCGCAGGCGGACCTTGTTAGTGTCCAGCCAGATACTGTAATTCCCCTGTCCCAGTTTTCCAGTCAAATTGCCAACCTTGTCAGAAACGTCGATGGGGAAATAGACAGTTAATAGTTTTTCCAAAGACATGCCAATCGGATCGCTGACACGCGTGACGCGGTAGGACCCTTCAAACCAGCTGCTGATCCGAAGCGGCTCCTTCGTCTGCCCAAACCGGCGCAATTCATCCCGCGCATTCTGAATGAGCTCGCGTAGCCAAATGGCATAGCCATCCGCCTGACCACGGATGGTTCGCCGCACTTCATCCTCCTGGCTGGTCGCATCCAATGTGGGTTCCAGTTCAGAGAGTTGATCAAGAACCCGGCTCAAATCAAGATGACCCTTTTGCCGTTCAAAGAAATCACGGGAGGACCGGACAAATGCGAGCAAACGTCCGAGGGAAAGAGGACGACCCGAAACCGTCCGATCGAGCCGCGCTACCGTCTGCGTTCCAGGGACTACGAGCGGCGGTTCCTCCGCCGGACGTTCGGGGGGAAGCGTCGCCATCGCCGGGTCGCGGAAAAAGCGGATAATGCCCAGCCATTGCGGTGACGCCTTTTCTAAGTCTGCCCCGGGAGCTAAAAATTTCGCCCCGCCTTCGTCCAACATATCAATTAGGGAATTCGCCAATGTTAGATCTTCGTCAGCGGCAACCAAGAGTACCCAGCGTTTCATGTAACGGTTGAAGAGAAGTTCATCATCGCTGGCCGCGTCATAGGCGAGTTGTACAAAAGCCAAAAGACGATCCTGTTCTTCAAACGAACGGCCCTGAACCATGTTTGCTAAAGCCTCAATCGAATCCGTATCGAGCGCTTGAAGAATTAACGAATAGAGACCTATCGCCAACGGAAGAGCATGCAAGAATTTTGAACCTAGAAGCGTCATGTTGACGCTGAAATTCTCAAGGAGGTCGTGCTCGTTTTCAAAAAGGGATTGATAATGAGAAACGAAATTGCGAATAAGATTTCTTTCGTCTTCCGTAAACGTCGGAGGAGAGTCCGGCAACGCAAGTGTTTCAAGCCACTGTTTTTGTTCCGGATCTCCAATGCGCAACATGGAACCATTAGGCCCTACGGATCTGACATCGTTGACCGGCCAATCGACCTGCTCAAATTGCCCACTGCCGGGAAAAGTTTCAATATATTGGTTATCTAGATAAGACGCGATAGCAATACGACCATCTGGCAACAGAAATACTCCAGAAATTGTGTTCGTGATACGGCCAAGGAGTTCGATGGTATTTGGGATTTCCTCGAGGACTCCGCTCCCTGCTTTTGTCTCGCGATAAAGCCTATCCGGATTTCGAGCATAAAGGATTAGGGACCCATCCGGCGACTCCATAATTTCCGGCTTCCTGTCGGACATATATGAAAGCAACCCCCGCTCTGTTTGAACCATGAGAGAGCGCACTGCGTTCGACTTTTGCGGATCAACCAAGCGTATCCCCCAATAAGTCAGGACATTTTCTTTATCCAATGGGAAAAAATCATTATGAAACGTAGCTGTGCGCCCGCTAGGCAAAGAGACCATGTCTCCGAGGATGAATTTCAGGTTTTCGGCGGGAATTTTTATCCACTCACCTGATCCGGCTTCTTTTTCCAAATGAAAAATTTCCCTATAGTGCAAAGAGTTGGACGGGCTGAACAAACGGCGAACTAAAATGCGGCCATCGGGTAACGCGACAATCTTTTCCACCATCTCATCGGAGTAGACGAATAATTCAAATTTTAAACTGCCGGGATGTGTTTCCCGCCACACTTCCAAGGGCCTGAGATTGCTTCCCGCAGCAACGGCCCGCTCGATGAGATCTTCTTTTACTAGAAACTGCAGACGTCCGTCCGGAAGCACCTGTAATTGGTCAGGGACGAAGGTGCCGTTGAGACGTTCGTTCGGCTGTTCATACTTAACCTTTTCAAGCACAAACGAGTGAGGCGATGTCTCGCGCAATAATTTGTTGCCCTGCCAAGAATAAATCCGTCCATCCTTGGGATTCAAAACATAACTTTTCTTATCGTTCGAAGAGCGGTAAGGTTGAACCGATCCGATTTTGATCATCAACTTCTCGAATTGCTGAGAGCCTGGAGCGGTTTCAACAAACATTAAAGAAGGACGGGTGTTAACGTCATATTCTCCGCTTACACCATGCTCTACAACAATCAATAAACGTCCATCCGCAAGACGTTCAACGCGAGTAAAACCAGGAAAATGAACGTTCAGGGTATGGGCCGCATAAGGTATCAGCTCGTTGATCCAATCGATGAGTCGCAGCGGCTGCGCTGGCGATAGCATATCTTCCCAGTCCGCCCACGCTTGAAGCGCCGCGCGGCCCGCTTCAACCATTGATTCCGTGGTTTGGCCTTGTAACCTTCCCAATAATTCCCAAAGCCACGTACCCCACCAAGGTCCGGCAGAGCGCTTGCTAAGCTCCGGCTTTAAAGCCGTGTAAGCTTTCTGTCTATCCGTCAGTCCATTCGATTCTGTATTCGTAAGGACATCCGTTTCGTTTGTTTCTAATTTTTCCGAGGGATCACCGGATGTCCTTCTTGTGTCCCTGGCCAACGGAGGGTGGTTCCACCACCCTGGCGAGGGTTTGGGCTTGCCATAGCCCACCTGCATGTTCAGCCACCAGTCCACCCAGGCACGCTTGGCGGGATCGTCCTTTATCTCGTTGTAGAACTTGCGGTCCAAAATAATCAGCTTTCCAATCATTGAAATCATAGGATGCGGCTGTGCCGGGTCGAACTCCATGTGAACAGCCCGGTAACCCGGATTGGGAAGAAACTCCTCGACCGTCTCGGCTCCTTCAATGCCTTGAGCATCAAAGTCATATAGTTCAGGGCTGATAAAGAGCGCCTGTTTGCCGGGTGGCAATGTGACGGCACGGAAAAGCGGTAAGGTCGGCAGGACAATATGATCGGTTTCTTGGGCCAGACGATTTCGTATCAACGCGCGCAGGTGCGGCAGACTGTATTCTCTCAGCCGCACGGCGATGGTCCGGTCGCGCTGCTGCTTGGATCGATCGGCGATACGCTGCCAGTAGGCCATCAGGACATGGCTGATGGACACAAGCTCCTGGGGATTGTCGAGCTGGTCGAGTTGGGAGACGAGCTGGTTCATCGTCCCAGAAAATACAGCGTCCGGAATGATTTGGTCTCGGGATACATTGAGGGTAATGTTGGGTGGAAGATTGATGACGACCCGTGAGGGAAGGGTCATGCCTTCGAGTTCAAAGACTTCTACACCCATCCCTGCGACGGAGACTGTCACGCGAGACCGTCCATCGGGAGAGTGGTCCGGCGTATAAAGGAGTTCAGCCGGTGGCGCGCGCGGGGCATCCGAACGGGTCCGATCCGTGCCCGGCGTACGGCCGCTGCGCGGAACAATCACTTTTTCAAATAAGGTTTCAGGTGAGATTTGCCCCGAATTGCTGACCGTGTACCCATCCGGCTTTAGTTCGATGCGGAGCATCGCCGGATGAAGGTATGTGAGCATGCCCGAGGGTTCCGTTAGGGATGCAAATCCCTCCAATGAATTCACTGTGCGGCCATTCACCAAGACCTGCATGCGTCGGCTGCCGGCCGCGCGATCGGCAAAGTACGTGCGAACTTTATTTTGAGCCACCTCATCCATGTCTTTTTGGACACGCACCTTTGTCGTTTGATGGTCCGATCCCAAAAGGTCTTGCAGCTCGTTGTCCGTCATGGGTCGAACTTCAAGCTCTCGTTCCGGCGTTAATCGAAAGACAATACCGATACGCTGACTCTGTTCTGTCTCTCCGGCGAAATAGACGCGATCATTCATGTCTTCCAGCTGACCGAGAGATTGATAGAACCCTACTCCGAATCGGCTAATCCAAGCATCGACGGCATCGAAACCGTTGCTGACCAGCTCCACCAGAGCTTGTTCGCCGGCCGCCGCCTGGCGCGTGCGATGAAAATCGAGTTTCGCCGGTTTGAATGTGCCCCTCGCCGCATCCAGGTCTTTTTGAATCTCTTCAGCTGCCGAGAGCCATCGCGCCCCATAGGTGGGGCGATCCGCTTGCGTCAGAACTCTGTCGCGCATATACCCGACGAGTGATGCTAAAGAAATCCACTGTGCGCCGGTATCTGACACCAGTTTAGACATCAGTTGTTCAGAGTTTAGATTTCCCGAACCATTCCCCGCCGTCAGCACGGCGTCGGGGCGGGCGAGGTTGTGGAGGAAGTGAAGGACGACATCGAATCCCTTCGCGGCGACAACTTCTTTAAAGGTCATTCCCTGAAAAGCAATTTCAACGACTCTCATTGCATCCGTCACAGATTGAAACGGCGCTTCAAGACCGAACGCGGGCAAGAGATCCGCTAATACAGCTTCCGCTTCAGCGGCGGAGACCTCGGCGTATTTCCTGATAATCCCGACCCATTTGGCTCGCGTCTCTCTGCTTCCGAGCTGGCTGTTGTCATGGAGGTCGACGATACTCTTTTCATGAAGCAAAGGACGCTTTTCCCAAGTGGGAGCAAACAGAAGCTCGATCGCGCGCGCGAGATTTTCGGGCTCGCGAAGCTGGTTTAAAGCATCAAAGGCGATCCGAAGTGAAGGAGAAAGCTGCGGAGCGCGGATCTCATCAAAGTTTTCGAGCACGTCAACAAAGCGAGGGCTGCCGAGAATCCCGTCAAAGCCCAGGCGATTCTTGAGCTGGATCTCGATTTTATCCTGAGTAATTTTGTCGCCTTTTTTACGTGCCTCGTTCCATGTCTTCAGCTCAACTTCGCCCAAAACATACTTGATCGCACCGGCGACGTAGGTGCTGGGCAGCGTCAGCGCCCCCGGCCGGGTGGCGGGTGTCACGACACCAACTAACCGAACATTATTGTCGGCATCGCGATCGATGAGGTACAGGGGGACAAATATCCCAGAGGTACGCATCTTGCGCAATTCTCGTTCCTGATCACGGATGTTGGCGATAACACCGGAGATGTCCTGAGGGGAAATGGTCCGCTGGCCTTCAACACCAGGAATTTTAATTTCCGATTGAATGTCCAAATCGCGTTGTTGATCGATAGGCAATCGATCGATCACTCGACGGTCGACGAGATAAACTCGACCTCGAGCATCGACGCTATCGCTAAAAATCCAATTTTGGGCTGAATAATTTGCTCCAGAGACGGCGGAGTTTAACGTCCAAGAATTTCCTTCCAGCCTAGGAACATTTTGACCCAAATAGACCCCGGGGGTTTGCGACGGATCGCCTGACGCAATTTTCGCTGTAAATCCTTTGTGCAGGATGTCACTTGTGGGGTCATTGTCGATCGATGCATGCATCAAGCCCCCCCTCTGGCTCAAGAATTCAGTTGCCTGATCTAAATCTGCTGGATTTGCCGGCGGCTGGGCGGCTGGGGGCGCTCCGGCGGCCTGGTGTAAGTACGGTCTCACCTTTTCAATAAGGGCATCCATGTCGCCGCGCATATGATCGCCTTTGCCAGCCTTCAATGATCGATGGATTAAATTGCCCAGCTGATCTGCCAAGTCTCCCTCCCGGCCTGTATGCTGGTCGCGAACGGCATTTAGAAGCTTGTCCCATTCCTCCGAGGTATTTGGCTGCTCGTAATTCACCTGGAACCCATCAGTCAAAATTGTGCGAGCGAGGTCTCTGGCGATCTGATCAAGATCTTTCTTGCCACTTGTTTTAGGTCGGCGAAAGAATGGCCACATCATCGCAGTCATCATTTGTTCGGCGCCTATAGCGGGGACGTGATGCGCCCAGGCGGAGAACTGGCTTAGGAACTGATGGACGTGCGCGAAGTCGGCGGGCATTCCGGCGGCGTGGGCCCATCCGGCATAGAGAGCGGCGAAAGCGACGCCGGCGAGGGCGGTGCCGAAGAGGCCGACGGCTAAAGATTTCCCCTCATCCTCATCATCTTCCCTTGTGGACGAGGGCGCTTTGGGGAAGGACCACAGTTTGGCCAACAGGGATGGAGACTCCGCCTCTTTTCTCGCATGAGCCAGAACTTCCTCTACTGTTAATAACTTTCCGTTCAGGCGTTTGATGTAAAGTTCATGATCGGCGTCCGTTAGATTTTCGACGGTGGGCGTGATGACGATATAAGAAATGTTTTTTTGGCGCAGGAGTTGGGCGAGAGGCTGAGTGTGGAAACCACCCGCGACCAGAACGGCAACATCATACGGACGCTCAGCGCTCAGGGCTTTGGGGTCAACGTCCAAAAAGACGTCTTGTTGAGTTTTGAATTTTGAGTGCTGAGTTCTGAGTGGGTGTGCGCCCATGAGAGCCAGGGTGTTATCAATCATCGGCTTATTGCGCATGTGGGCCATGGCGTAGTAATCGATGCTGGAAGAAATCAACGCGCGGACTTTGGTCTCGTCGAAAGAGTGGAGGCCGTTGGATTCCATCAGGGATTTGCAGAGGGCGACAAATTGATTCACGCGCGGGCCGAAATCCTTGACTTCCATCTCGGTAGCCTGAAGATCGGTGATGCGGGAGAGCAGATCGAGATCGTGCTCGACCCGGACGAGATCTGCGGCGTCGCGCGCGAGTGAAAGCTTTATTTTGAACGCGAGCTCTTTGGCTTCATGCGTCACCTGATCCATGCCCATGGTTTGCGCGGTGTGGAGGTATTCCAGATATTGCGCCAGCTCCGGCGGCGCCGCGAGAAAGAGCTGCTTCCGGTAAATCAGATCACGCAAGTAGAGATAGTAGACCGTGGTCTCGGATTTTTTGGCGAGCAGCTGAAGATTCTTCTTCTCCTCGGGAGAGAGCCGGCTCTGAATCTGCGTCAGGAATTCCGCCGTGGCCGAGCGGACTTGTTCCATCGTGCCGAAGCGGGAGTTGGAAGCAAAAGAAGCCAGAACGGGGAAATCTTTCTTTAAGTCCAGCTGCGGATTTGCTGTTTGGACAAGCAACCCCACAAATTCATGAGTCGACATTTCCGCCTTCTCATAAGCATCGACCTTCTTCTGAAAGTCCGCCAGAGTGGATCCGTACATCCGCTTCTGAAGCGGGACAAGATCCGCCTGCAAACTCTTCAATAGGCCCGTCAGTTCTTCGCGGTCTTTAAACGTTTGGCGGAAAAGATCGCGGTTGAGGTTGTAATACCGCGCATCTTCGACGCCCGTGAGCAAGTTTGGAATTCCCTTCATGACCGCAAAGTACTCGGCTCCCGTGAGCTCCCCTTGACGCATCAGGTAATCGGCGGCCTGCCGTTTTATTTTTTGCTCGGGGAACAGCGCCATCACGGAAGAGTCGATGGGGCCTTGAGCGCCTTCCACCGCCAGAGCGAAAGGAATTTCCTTCTCCCCTTGCGGGAGAAGGTGCCCAAAGGGCGGATGAGGGGACCCCTCACCTGGGCTACGCCCACCCTCTCCCGCAAGGGGAGAGGGAACATCTCGATGAAGTTTCTTACTTAAGAATTCGAGAATCCCGGAGATGTTTTTCTGAACGCCGTAATGGGCGTGAAGATCTTGAATCAAAATGACGAGTTTGGAGTTCTCGGCAGGCGCGTTATAGTAATCGGCGATTCGCCCCATCTGACTCGGAGGGATGAGCTGCAATTGAGGAAGATTGGAGGGAACGGCCAGTATATCGGGAACCAGGTCTGCCGCTTGGGCCATGCCGCTGGAAGTCCACAGAAGCGCACAAGACAAGATCAACGATAGGACTTTTTTGAACATTGAAAAACTCTCAGAAAGTCTAGCTGTTTTGTGTTACATGGGTATTACAGGCCCATTGCGGACAGGTAAACAAAGTGAAGGCAGAAACTAGCTTATTTTTAGATCGATTTCCGTGAAAGATTCGGTATCATCCTGGCGAAACCAGGCTTTGGCTTCTTTGAACTTGCCGCCGTGGACGGAGGCGATGACGTTAATCCAGCCGGCGAGCATAGGTTGGCCTTCGTCGGTTTTGCTCGGGCGCGGAGGGTGATCGGGATGCGTGTGATAGAGGCCGACGACATCGAGGTTTTCTTTTTCGGCCGCTGTCTGGGCTTCCATGAATTCTTTGGGCGCGAAACTAAAATCAAAGCGGCCGCGACCTTCTTCCCGCAGGACGTTTTTGAGGATCACGATCTTGGTCGCGACTTTATCGGTGGCCAGAGGCCCCAGCAAAAGTCCACAACCCTCAAAAGGATAGGCGGCTTCCGCTTGCTGCTGCAACGTTTTCCAGGACTCTTGGGTAAAACGAATGGAAGGAGACATATTACTTGCCGTTGAACTTTTCCCAGAAAGATAGAATTTCGTCCCAGAATTGGCTACGTAAATAACGATCCCCGCGATCGGGGAGCACGGTCACGACAATTCCATTTTTTAATCCTTGGGCCACTTCAAAAGCGCCTTGGAGAGCGGCGCCGCCGGAGTATCCCAACAAGAGGCCCTCTTCGCGCGCCACGCGGCAGACCATTTCGTAAGCATCCTCCGTATAAACGGAGATCTTCCGGTCATGGACGGTGGGGTCGTAGATGCCGGGCACGATCGAGCTTTCCATGTGTTTGAGGCCTTCCAAACCGTGCAGCGCATCCGCCGGCTCGATGGCAATGATCTCGATTTTGGGATTGAGCTTCTTCAACCTTCGTCCCGTGCCCATCAACGTGCCGGAGGTTCCGATCCCCGCCACAAAATGGGTGACTTTTCCCGCCGTCTGTTTCCAGATCTCCATCGCGGTGGTGTTGTAATGGGCTTTCCAGTTGTCGGGGTTGTTGTACTGATCGGGCATGAAATAGCGTTTGGGGTCTTTCTGCAAGCGCTTTTGGGCCTCCAGAATCGCGCCGTCCGACCCTTCCAAAGGGTCGCTCAGAATAACACGGGCTCCGAAGGTCTCGGCGATGCGGCGCTTTTCTCCGGCGTTCTCGGGAATCACCAGCTCCACTTGATAGCCGAGCGCGGCGCCGATCATGGCGTAGGCGATCCCCGTATTTCCGGATGACGAATCCATGATCACTTTATCGCGCGTGAGTTTCCCCTCGCGGATACCTTGTTTGATCATGTTCAAGGCCGCTCTGTCCTTGACGCTGCCGCCGGGATTGCAAAACTCGGCTTTGGCGAGGATCTGCGTTTTATTGCGGTCACCCAGCCAATGGTTCAGTCGCTCCAAGCGCAAAAGCGGCGTGTTGCCGATAAGATCGATAACGGTTGATCCTAACTTCACAGAACTATTTCTCCCTCAGAAATGGCGTGGATTTTCCGTCGAGATTCTATCATGATCGCTCCGGAACCGTCTACGCCGCGAGCGATTCCCGCGATAGGGCCGACCGCGGTCACCAGACGAACGCTTTGATCCGGCGCAAAATAATTATTCCAATAAGCGCGGCGGAACGGTTCAAAGCCTTCCTTTTGATACTGCTGATAAGCGCCGTGAAAAATTCGCAGAAAACCATCGAGAAATTCGGCTCGCGATCCCGCTTTACCGGTCAAACCATAGAGAGAAGCAGCGCGCTCGGATAAATCTTTGGAAATCGTATTGTTCACATTTAGTCCGACTCCGATCACGACCCATTCCGTTCGATCCATTTGGCCGGACATTTCGGTTAAAATCCCCGCGCACTTTTTCCAGGCCCCATGGCGGTGCACCAAAAGATCATTGGGCCATTTCAGTTTTGCATCTACGCGCGAGATTTTTTGGACCGCCTGCTTCACAGCAAGTCCAGCAATGAGCGTCAAGGGCGGCACGCGAGAAGCGGGCATCTTCGGCCGCAATAATAAGGAAAACCACAAACCGCCATAACCCGACTCCCAGGACCGCTCCAGACGGCCGCGTCCTTTGGTCTGAGTTTCCGCGATCCAGAGATGTCCTTCAGGCAATCCCGCCGCAGCGCCGGCCTTGGCCAGCGTTTGCGTCGAGGGCGTATTCAGAAAATAATGCGGCGTGGCCCAACGAGAAGAACGAAAGCGCGCGAGAGAACTGTCAAAAGGCGCCTGCAGGCGATACCCTTGCCTTCCGCTGCTTTCGATCGGGAGCCCGACCTGTTTCATCGCCTGCATCTGTTTCCAGACCGCCGCGCGTGAAACGCCGAAGCGGCGCGCCAAAGTTTCCCCGGAAAGAATTCGCCCAGGCTGCCCGTCAAATGCTTCGAGAAGTTTAACGCGGATAGACATGCGTGATGTCGAGACTGCAGTCAAAGGCGGGAGCCGAATGTGTCAAACGCCCCATCGAAATTCGTTCCACTCCCAGCTTGCCTAAGGCCCGCAGTTCTTCAGGCTGCACGCCGCCCGAAATTTCAATCTGCACGCCGGGGATTTGCCGGCGGGCTTTTGCCATCATCTCGCGCAGTTTTTTTATAGGAAGGTTATCGAGAAGAATAAATTGAGGTTTTAAGCGCAGCACTTCACGCAAGTCCTGCTCGGTTTGAACTTCGACCTCAAACGGCAGATGGGGTCTTTGCCGTTTGACGCGCTCAGCTCGAGCCGTCCAATCGCTCTTGGCCAACCGGCAAATCTTCAGATGGTTATCCTTAACAAGGATAGCGTCGGCCAGCGAAATCCGGTGATTGGTCCCCCCGCCGCATTGAACCGCATACTTTTCCAGCGTTCTCCAGCCCGGCAAGGTTTTGCGGGTATCGTACAGGCGTGTTTTAGTTCCTTTAAGCTTAGCCGCCATGGCATGAGTAAAGGTGGCGATTCCGGAAAGATGCTGCAGAGCGTTGAGGGCGGGCCGTTCCGCAGATAAAATAGCACGCGCCTTTCCTTTAATAGTCGCCAGCCGCTGCTTGGGCCGAACGCGCGCGCCGTCGAATGTGTTGGACTTAAAGCGGATGGCGGGATCGAGCGCCTTGAGAAATCTTTCGGCCAGGGGCAGCCCTGCAACCACGCCATTCTGATTGGCCACAATGATGGCTTCGATGCGCCAGGCAGGATCGATCAGAAGTTGCGTGGTCACGTCCCGTCGGGCGTTGTCTTCGAGTAAAGCGGAACGAATGAGTGCCCGGATTTCGGGCGCATTCCAATTCATGCTCAATACAATAACAGATTAGGATTGGCTTTGGAGCGGGGCGGGATCAGCTCTTTTTCATGAAGACAAAAGGAAGATAAGCGATCTTGTCATTGGGGTAAACGATCTTGCAAATGTAATCGCCGGTCTGCACCATTTGTCCCGTGAAATCATTGCCGTTCCAGCGGATGGGCGCGGGGAGTTCACCCTTGCTCTTTTTCCAGACAGCGCGGCCGGACCGGTCGAGGATGGCCACTTCGGTCGCCGTCGGATCAAATTCAAAACCGGAATTACCGCAGCGTTTGAAAGGTCTTGGTTCGCGATTGGGCAAATTTGTCATGGTGTCCTCCGACGTATTTCTAGCCCCGGAAATGCCCAATTTCAATGGTTTTCTAAGCAATCAAAACATCTCTATATATAGATATGAATACGATGATGTAATAAAGAGATGTAAATGCTTGTTTTTTATTGTATTTTTAGCTGAAGAATAGTTATTGCAGTCGAAAAAATCTCCTGTTATACTCAGCGCGAAATAGACAGAGTTTACGCGGCATAATGTGAGAGGAGCGAGCGCTATGAATCCAACGGTTCTCATCGTAGAAGACGATCCGGAAGTCCGAAGCTTGGTGGAATACACGCTTGCCAAGGAAAAATTTAAAGTTCACACAGCCGAAAACGGCAAGCAGGCGTTGGAAATTTTGGACACCATGGTTCCCGACGTCGTCACGCTCGATCTCATGCTGCCGGATATTCACGGCCTGGAATGCTGCAAGAAAATGCGTGCCGATCCCCGCTTTCAATCCGTTTCCATTCTCATGCTGACCGCGCTCGACAGCCTGGACGATATCGTGCGCGGCTTCGAGACCGGCGCGGACGATTATTTGGTCAAACCATTTCAGCTTCCGGAATTGGTCGCCCGCATCAAAGCGCTTTTGCGCCGCCGTCACGTCGGACGTTCCGAGCGCATGGTGGCCATGGCCGGCAACACCTCCGTGGATCTGGCGCATCACCGCGTCGCGATCAACGGCCAGGCGATGGACAACCTGACTTATAAGGAAATGGAACTTCTCTTCATCCTCTTGCGCCGCAGTCCCAAAGTGGTCCGCCGGACGTATCTGCTTCAAAGACTCTGGGGACGTCAGGACAGCCGGGCCCTGGATGTTCACATTCTGCATCTCAGACAGAAATTGGGGCCCAAAGCGGGTGAGCAGATTTTGACCGTGCCCGGCCAAGGGTACAAGTTTGTCTCGATGCTGTTCTCCCAGGAAAATGCGCCTCCGGCGCCACCGTCTTCGACGGCCTCGGCATCCGCCGCGTAAGAGGGGATTAAGCTTTCGGTTTGTTGGAGAGCAGGGTATTAATTTCTTCGACGAGGAAGGTTAAATCGCAGGGTTTGGTGACAAAACGGTCGGCTCCCAGTTGGGCTCCCTTTCGCTGATCCGATGTTTGCGCGTAAGCCGTCAAAATAATAATCGGAATCGCCTTGGTTTTGTCATCGGACTTTAATCGGCGGCACACTTCCCACCCGTCCATCTTAGGCATTCCGATATCCAGCACAATGAGGTCCGGCTTGTCTTGTTCGACCCGCTCCAGAGCCTCTTGACCGTTATAAGCGGTCACCACCTGAAAACCGCTGAATTCCAGGCTGTCTTTCAAAATCATGACGATGTGCTCTTCGTCGTCGACGACCAGAATCTTAGCCATTATTGAAGCTTGCCCTCCTGCCCCACGGACGCCAGGATATCCTGTACTGTTTGTATCAAATTATTGGTGTCAAAGGGTTTGTTCACCCAGAAGGCGCTGGCGGCCGCCGGGTCCGAACCAAGGCTTTCTTCCCGCGAGAGCACGGTGACGACCACCACCGGAATTTTTTCCCACGCCTTGTTTTGCTTGATGAGCCGGATCAGGTCGACCCCGCTCATCCCGGGCAGAAGCATATCGAGAATCATGAGCGCCGGCGGCGTTTGCACGCGCAGCGCCGCATACGCTTTTTCCGCCGTGTCGAAGAGGACCGGACGGAACCCGTTCGCCTTTAAATGCTTCGAGACAATGCGCTGGGTGCTGACATCGTCTTCCACGATCCAGATGAGGGGAGAATTATCCAAGCGCCACCACCACGACGGATTCGTTATGAAAAAGAGAGGTTGACCGCTTGCGCGACGGGGGAGCCAATTCTCCATAGGAATAAAACCCGCCGAGACGCACCCCGGCTCCTCCCAGAGCATCGCGGATGACGTCGATTTCCCCCTGAAATTCGCTTCCCAGCATTTTCTGTCGCGCCACGCTGCAGAACACAAGCGCGCCTTTCAGACGCGTGCCCCCCAATTGATCAGCCGCGTCATAGGCGGCTTGCTGCGCGGCTTCCAGCGCCGACTCATAACCGCCGATCATCAGGCGCACTTCACTGCCCTGCGGAACGTTCCCCGTGCAAATCAATGACCCCGCGCGTCCGACGCGAATGGCGTCGCGCAGTAGATATTCCTTCTGGCCTTTCGTCTCCGTTCCCAGCGGGTAAGTCAAGGTCACGCGCGCCAGCGTATCTTCCATAAGTTCCGCGCGCTTCAATCCCAAAAAGTCCTCATAGATGCACACGGCGGGCCGCCGGTCCAACTGATAAACCACATTTTCCGAGGAGCGTGTGACGCGGCGCGGTCGGCCCACGGGAACCCATCCATGGCGCACGCCGATCCCCACTTTGATATCACCGCACAAGAGCGCTCCGGGCAAGCTGTCGGTGAGAATCTCGTCGTTATAAAATTGAAATGTTTTTTGAAAGTAGAGATCATCCGCCGCCGTGGCCCCCGCAACCCGCACGCGATTCCCAATTTTCTTTTCAAGTCCCGCCAGCACTTCTGAACCGCTCGCCGTCAGACCGTCGGGGAACACCAAAAGGCATTGCGGCGTCTGCGAAGCTTGGCGCGTGAGCGATTCCGCCAAACGCTCGCCGGCCACGCGCGAATGACTCGACAGATGGCGCTCGACGGCGGTTACAAAGCTGCCCTCTTTAGACAGAAGGCCGATGACCGTCACCGCGCGCCGCTTCGGCCCCGAGGTGATAATGCCTCCCGCGTCCGTGCATCCGATGAGCGGCGCGCCGCCGGTCACTGTACGGATGGCTTTAAGCAGACGCGGATCGGCGAAACGGATGGACGAGAATACGAGCACGAGGTCGGGCCGGCGGCCGGCCAAATGAGAAACGACTTGCTCGGCCGCTTCCTGCCCCGCGGCATACACATCGGCGTGAGAACTGACTCCAATTCCCATCTCGAGACTCATGAAACAGCCTCTTGAGCGCGCAGTAATTCCCCTTCGCTCTGCTTATCCAAATTGAGCGGCAGCGTGAAGATAAGGCGGCAGCCCTGATTCACTTCGCTCTCCGCCCAGATTTTCCCCCCGTGCAGATTGATGAGCGCGCGGCAAATCGGAAGCCCAAGTCCGGTGCCGGGATTCTTGCGGTTGATTTCGTTGTCGAGACGGTAAAATTTATCGAAGATCTTTTCCTGCTCCGTAAACGCGATGCCGGGACCCTCGTCTTTGACTTCCAGGATCACCCCGTTGTCATGACGCCGGCCCGTCACCACGATGCTGCTCTCCGGAGGCGAATAGCGCAAGGCATTGCCGACCAAGTTCACCAGGACTTGCTCGAGCTTGTCCGGATCGGCGACGATGGACGGAAACGTGGACGGAAAATCTTTCATGAGCTTGACCGTGTTCGCTTTCACCGACAAGGTGCTGAAGACGCGCTGCACGATCTCCGGGACCGCGACCTGGCCCCATTGAATCTCCATGCGGCCCGATTCAATGCGCGAAATATCCAGAAGTTCGTTGATGAGGCGCGTCAGACGATCGGTTTCCTCATTCAAAACGCTGAGGTAGACCCGCCGCTTGTCCTCAGGAATTTCTTTGTCGTAATGATACAGCGTCACGATAAATCCTTTGATGGCGGTCAACGGCGTGCGCAGCTCATGCGAGACGAGAGAAATAAAGTTGGATTTCACCTGATCGAGCTCGCGCAGACGTTCGTTGGCCTCCACCAGGTTTTTCGTGCGCTCCTGCACATTTTCTTCCAGCGTCAGGTTGGCCTGCCCCAAGGCCTCGTAGAGCCGGGAATTTTCAATGGCCGTCGAGGCCTGCGTGGCGTACATCGCGTAAAAACGCCGCTCGGCTTCCGACAAGCGCACGGTGACGTGCGTCCGGGCGCCCACAATGAAGCCGATCAGACGCGACTTGATGCGCATCGGCAAAAGAATGAGCGAGGATACCGACAGCGTGCTTAAGAAGCGTCCCCATTCTGCCGGCGCGTAGGCCGAGGTTTGCAGATACACTTCTTCTTGCTGCAGCGCCGGCAAAAGGAGATCCTCGAAACCTTCCAGAAACAGACGATACTCCGTGTTGGAAAATCCGGTATAGGCGCTTTGCAGAGGTTTTTGAGAATTCTTTTCCAGAAAGACAATGCCGCTTTTTTCGAAATCCAGATCTTTGGTCATGGACTCGGAAATGCCGCTTAAGATGAGCTCCAAATCAAAGGTGGAGTTGATGGTGGATCCGATACGGTGCAGCGCGTGCAGCTGCAAAATTTGCTGGTCAAATCTTTCGTTGGCGCGATGCAGAAGATAATCGGTGCGAATAAGCGCGCGCGCCGTACGATCCAGCTCTTCGTAGGCTTTGCGTAACTCGTTCAGACCCCTCTTTTTCGGGCGGGGCTTCCATTTTGACTTGATAATCCGCGGCATTATTAAAAAGTCTATCCCTGCAAACGGCTCATTTCAACTCTTTTTTTGAAGCGTCATTTGACGAATCTCATTGATTTTATCGCGCAAAGCAGCGGCCAGCTCAAACTGAAGGTTGTCCGCGGCCTCGGTCATTTGGGTTTCCATATCGCGGATCAAGCCGGGCAACTTCTCCGGATGCAATAAGGGTTCCGTTTCATCGATAAAGAGTCGCGAGACATGCGTCCCATAGGCCTGGACCTGGAACTCTTCCAGATCCTCCACCGATTTCCGGATGGTTTGAGGGGTGATATGATGCTCCGCATTGTAGGACAACTGTTTCGCGCGGCGGCGTTCCATTTCCTTCAGCGCGCGGTCCATGGATCCCGTCCGTCGATCGGCGTACAAGATGACCCGGCCGTTCACATTGCGGGCGGCCCGTCCGCACACCTGAATCAGCGTGGTCTCGCTGCGTAAAAAACCTTCCTTATCCGCATCCATGACGGCCACCAGCGATACCTCCGGCAAATCGAGCCCTTCACGCAGCAAATTAATTCCGACCAGCGTGTCAAAATGTCCTTTTCTCAAATCCTGGATGATGTCAATGCGCTTCAGGGCGTCGATCTCGGAATGCAGATACCGCACCCGCAGGTTTTTGCGCAGGAAAAAGTCCGTCAAGTCTTCGGCCATGCGTTTGGTCAGGGTCGTGACGAGAATTCGTTCCTCTTTTTTGGCGGTGGCTTCAATCTCGCGGATCAGATCCTCCACTTGACCTTCGGTGGGGCGGATGTCCACGGCCGGATCCACCAGCCCGGTAGGCCGGATGACTTGTTCGACCACCACGCCCTGGCTCTTGGTGAGCTCGTAGGGACCGGGGGTCGCGGAAATATAAACCGTCTGAGGAACAAGCGCCTCGAACTCCGCGAATTTCAACGGACGGTTATCCAGCGCCGAGGGAAGACGAAAGCCATAGTCGACCAACGTCTGCTTGCGCGACCGGTCGCCCGCATACATCCCGTTCACCTGCGGCAGAGACACGTGCGATTCATCAATCAACAGCAAAAAGTCCTTGGGAAAGTAATCGATGAGGCAGGCCGGACGCTCTCCCGGCTGACGGCCGGTTAAATGGCGGGAATAATTTTCAATGCCGTTGCAAAATCCCATCTGCAGCATCATTTCCATATCAAAGCGGGTGCGCTGGTCGATGCGCTGGGCTTCGAGCAGCTTTCCCTGAGATTGAAAGAGGGCCACTTGATCGGCGAGTTCCTGGCGGATGGCCTTGACGGCTTCTTCCAGCTGAGGGCGCGTGCTCACAAAGTGCCGCGCCGGATAAATATATACGCGTTCCTTTTCGCGGATCGCTTTCCCCGTCACGGGGTGGATCTCGACGATCTTTTCGATCTCGTCGCCCCACATCTGCAGGCGCAGCGCCGTTTCCAGGTACGCGGGAAAGATTTCGATCGTGTCGCCCTTGACGCGAAATTTCCCGCGTGAAAATTCCACTTCATTGCGCTCATAGTGAATGTTGATCAAACTCTGAAGGAGTTCCCGACGAGGGAATGTTTTTCCCCGTTCCAGACCGACGCACAGCGCCTTGTAATTCTCAGGCGAGCCCAAGCCGTAGATGCATGAGACCGACGCCACGATGATCACGTCGGAGCGTTCTAAAAGAGAACTCGTGGCTTTCAATCGCAGGCGGTCGATGTGGTCATTGACGGAAGAATCTTTTTCGATATAGGTGTCCGAGGAAGGCACATACGCCTCGGGCTGGTAGTAATCGTAATAGGAAATGAAATATTCGACGGCGTTTTCAGGAAAGAACTGCTTGAACTCCGCGTAGAGCTGCGCGGCCAGAATCTTATTCGGAGAAAGGACCAGCGTGGGCTTTTGGACCTGGGTGATCAGATTGGCCGCCGTGAAGGTCTTGCCGCTTCCGGTGACGCCCAGCAGCACCTGATGGCGGTCTCCGGCCCGGACGCCCTTGACTAATTCCGCAATGGCCGCCGGCTGATCTCCGGAAGGCTTAAATGATGAAGCGAGTTGAAAGGAGGCCACACCTGATTATACCCTCTCAGGCGGGCCGACGGACTAGGTCACGGGGTAGCTGTCGAGGAATAACCTGACAACGGAATTGAAACTTTCCAAATCCAGAGGTTTTTTCAAATGCGCCACCCGTTGATGCCGGGCGATCGAAGAATAAACATCCTTCGAAAGCTCTCCCGTGATGAAGATCACCGGGATCTTGACGGTATCGGGCGAGGAGCGCAAATACTCGAAGACCTTGAGGCCGTTGGTCATCGGCATATTGACATCCAAAATAATCAGATGGAACGCGTATTGATGCGCCAACTGCAAAGCCGCCTGGCCGTCATAGCCGCAATGAACTTTATAGCCTTCCAATTGAAGACTCTCTTTTAAAAGATGAACAAAGGAAGGATCATCGTCGACCACCAAAATTTGGCAGGCGCGCTGATGAACGGCGGCTTCTTCGGTGCGGACGGCGCTGGAAGGGTGGGCAAGCATGCCCATACAATAGTTCTAAAAACCCGTGGGAACAATAGAACGAAGGGCTCTAATTGCAGAGAGAAAGACCTATATTTTTTTAGGCCTTTGGATCAGACGCTCAGGTGGGATATTTTTTCAGCAGCTCGCGCACGAGGGAGTTCAAATCATCCAGATCAATCGGCTTTTTCACATGCGCGACCCTAAACGCCGTCTCCAATGCCGGGGTCACGGATGAAGACGATTCACCGCTTAAAAAAAGAATGGGGATATTCTTTGTCTCGGGCAGACCGCGCAGGAATTCCAAAGCTTTCAGGCCGTTGATGAGAGGCATATTGACGTCGAGGATGATGAGGTTCGGCTTCGATGCTTTCGCGATTTGAAGCGCCATCTGCCCGTCATACCCTTCCAGGACCCGGTATCCCTCCGATTCAAGATCTTCCTTGAGCAGATGAACAATGCTGGGTTCGTCGTCGATGACCAAGATGGTTGAAGACATGAAGGCTATCGCATTATAGTAGATTTATCTCCGGCCGCCGGTGAGGCTATCCGCCAGGCGCCCGACGGCATCCTGGCTCAGCAACGCCTCGGGAAACGGACGCGGATCGTGAAGAAAATTTATGAGCTGCAGGGCCAAAACTTCCGCGGTCAGATCTTGTTCCAGCAGAATCTCGGCGACGCCCAGATCCTTGAGAACCTGCGCGTTGTAAGCTTGATGATTGTTCGATGCAAAAGGATAAGGGATCAGGATCGCCGGGCGTCGCGCCGTCAGGAGTTCGGCGACCGTCGAAGCCCCCGCGCGGCAAATCGCCGCATCGGCGGCCGCATAGGCATATGCCATCTGGTGGCAATAAGGCAGGACTTTGGCGGGAACGGAGACGGTTTTATAAAGGTCGTTCACTCGGTCATAGTCCTTGGATCCCGTTACATGGAGCACCTGAAAGGAGAGGCCTTTTTCCAAAAGCAGCGGCCACGCTTCCGTGACAATGGTATTGAGCCGCCGCGCTCCGAGACTTCCCCCGAAAACAAGAAACGTCGTCAGGTTCACATCGAGACCGAAGCTTTGGCGAGCGGCCGCCCGGTCGATGTGGCCGATGTCCGGCCGGATCGGCAGGCCGGATACCCACACCTCTTTCGTTTTAAAATAAGCGGAGCTCTGCGGAAAACTCACGGCCACCGAATCCGCCCAACGACTTAAAAAGCGATTGGCCAGCCCGGGGAAAACATTCTGCTCATGAAGCAGTGTGCGGATGCCCAGGACGCGGGCCGACAGGACAACGGGAACCGACAGATATCCCCCCATGCTCAAAACTCGGTCCGGACGCCATCGTCTGAGGAGCGCGACGGCTTCAAACCATCCCTGCAGGAATTTAAATGGAAACGTGACGAGCTGAAATGAAAAACTTCGCGGGAGTCCTTGCCCGGCGATTTCCTCGACTGAGAATCCTTCTTTTTGCAGAATATCGCGGCCCAGGTCTCCCGAACGCACGACAAAGAGAACCTCATGGCCGGAAAGCGCGCGGGCGACCGCCACTCCCGGATAGAGATGTCCTCCGGTCCCTCCGGCCACAATTAAAATCCTCATCTCCGGCCTTTGACGCGACTGACGCGACGAGTATCTGAACTCGGCGCGCGCGCCTGGGTCCGGGCGGAAATATTTAAGAGGATCCCTACTGCGGACATTGTGATGATCAACGAAGAACCGCCGAATGAAACAAAAGGCAGCGGAAGTCCCTTCGTCGGAAAAAGTCCACAGGAGACGCCCATGTTAATGCCCGCCTGCAAAAGGACCCAGCAGGTGATGCCCGCAGCCAGTAACTGGCCGAAAAGATCGGGCGCGCGCTTGGCGATTTGCCAACCCCGCAACCCCCAGAAGACGAAGAGCAGGACAACGGCCATCGCGCCGATAAATCCCAGTTCTTCGCCGATCACCGGGAAAATAAAATCGGTGTGCGGGTCCGGCAAATAGAGCAGCTTCAATTGCGAGGCCCCCAGACCTTTACCGAAAAGCCCCCCCGAACCGAACGCCAAGAGTGACTGAGTCAATTGATATCCCGTGCCGCCGGCATCCGCCCAGGGATTCAAAAAAGCCATGAGACGGCGGTGCCGGTAGCCGACGTGGAACAGCTCATAGTACAGCGGCAAAAGGCTCACGCCTATCGTCATGACCATATGAAGTCCTCGAGCGCCGGCGAGAAAAAGAAGAAAAAAACCGGTCACGCTTAAAAGCATGGGGGTTCCCAGATCCGGTTCTTTCAAAATGAGTCCACACGCAAGTCCCAGAATAATTAAGGGCGGAAGAAATCCTTTCCGTAGGTCGCGGATTTGACTGCGGTGCCGATCCAAAAAGTCGGCGAACCAAACGATGATGGCCAGCTTGGCCACCTCGGACGGCTGAATGTTCATAAACCCGAGAGGGATCCAGCGCCGGGCTCCTTTCACGACGGGGCCGATGACAAGCACCGCCGTTAAGAGCGCGAAGGCGCAAAATAATAGTCCCCAAGACAGTTTTTGCCAGCGATGATAATCCAGCCGCATGCAAAAAAACAAAGCGCCCACACCCAGGGAATCCCAGAGAAGTTGTTTCCGGACAAACAGATAGGCGGAACCGAATTTTTCCTCGGACATATTCGCGCTGGCAGAAAAAACCATCACCAACCCCAACCCCAGCAAAAGAAGCGTCAAGACCATGAGCGGCCAATCCACCTGAAAAAATTTTCGTCTCACGCGAGTTTCCGGACAAGCGCCTTGAACTCCCGGCCCCGCTCTTCATAATTGCGGTACTGGTCAAACGACGCGCAAGCGGGCGAAAGCAACACCACGTCGTCTCGTTCGGCTACCTGCGAAGCCCTGAGCACGGCCTTGGTCAGAGTCCCCAGACGCTCCATCGGCGCGGCTCCCCGCAGTTCTTTTTCAATTTGTGGAGCGTCTTCTCCGATCAAGAGAATACGTTTGACTCTGCTTTTGATCAACGAACGGAGCGGCGCGTAGGGTGATCCTTTTCCCTCTCCGCCCATGATGATGATCAAGGGGCCGGGAAAAGATGCGAGCGCGACGCGCGTGGAGTCCACATTGGTCGCTTTGGAATCGTTGATGTAACGCGCGCCCCGAAGCGTTCGCACCCATTCCAGCCGGTGCTCCACACCCTTAAACGTCGAGAGAACGCGCCTGATGCCCTTGAACGTGACACCGCCGGCCACCGCCATAGCGACGGACGCCAGAATATTTTCCACGTTATGCGGCCCGGGAAGATTCGAACGCAGTGGCCAGCGGCTGTTTATTTTATTCCAGCGGATGACGACATCGTTTCCATCCAAATAAATTCCGCTTTTAAGTTTTTGCCGTCGGCTGAACCAGAAGAGCTTGGCCCGGCAATGTGTGGCCAGACGCCGGCACGACGCATCGTCCGCATTCAGGACGCACACGTCTTCGGGCGTTTGATTTTCAAAAATGCGGGCTTTGGCGGACGCATAGGCCTTCATCGTCCCGTGATGCTCCAGATGATCCGGCGTGATATTGAGAATACATGAGACTGTCGGATGAAACGTCCGGATATTTTCTAATTGGTAACTGGATACTTCGACCACCACATTCGATTTAGCCGTGGTTCTTAAAGCGACGTCCGACAGGGGCGTCCCAATATTGCCCACGACAAACGTCGGATTTTTGGTGGTCTTAAAGAATTCTCCGACAAGCGTTGTCGCGGTTGTTTTGCCGTTCGTCCCGGTGATCGCGATAAGCTCTTTGAACCGCGCATAACGGCTGGCCAATTCGAGCTCGCTCCAAACCGGAATACCCCTACGGGTTATTTTTTTAAGGATGGGAAGATGTCCGGGGATTCCCGGACTGCGGATGATGAGATCGGAATCCAAAAGGCGGCTGGAATGTTTGCCCGTTTCCACGTCGATCCCTTTGGGCAGGGGTCCGTGAATCCGACCGCGTTCGCTTAAAAGCACCCGCGCGCCTAAGCGTCGCAGGAATCGAGCGGCGGCCATCCCCGAGCGCCCGGCCCCTATGATGCCCACCTTCAGCCCTTTCATTTATCTCAGTTTGAGGGAAGCGAGCGCGATCAGCGACAGGATAATCGCGACAATCCAAAAACGGATGGTCACTTTGGACTCCGGCCAGCCCATCAGCTCAAAGTGGTGATGGAGCGGCGCCATCTTGAAGATCCGCCGCTTATGCACCCGAAAGGAATAGACCTGCAAAAGGACCGACAAGGCTTCGGCGACAAAAATGCCTCCCACGACCAGAAGCAGGAGTTCCTGCTTGACGCAGAGAGCCACCACGCCGATAGCGCCGCCCAAAAACAGAGATCCTGTATCGCCCATGAAGACTTCGGCGGGGTAGGAGTTGTACCACAAAAAACCAAGACAGGCGCCCACTAAAGCGGCCAGGACGACCGTCAACTCTCCGGCTCCCGGAACGCGAATGATCCGCAAATATTCCGAGAAGCGCGCGTGGCCGGCCAAATAGGCGAAAACGCTGTACGTCAGAGCCGAAATGATCACGGTCCCGCAAGCCAAGCCGTCGAGTCCGTCGGCCAGATTCACCGCATTGGATGAGCCGACGATCAGCATCATGCAAAAAGGGATGTAGAGAACGCCCAAGTGGATGAACCACTCCTTGGAATAAGGCACGCTCACGGAAGCGGCATAGGCGCCGTTGGGCGGATCCATATAAAGGTAAGCCGCAATACCGAAAGCCAGAATCAGTTGAACTCCCATTTTAAGAGAGGGTGAAAGGCCGTCTTTGCGATGCTCGGCCGCTTTTAGAAAATCATCCGCATAGCCGAGAAGCCAAAGCACTGTGCAGGTCGACAAAAAAAGGAGAACGAAGCGGTCCGCCAATTTCGCCCACAATAAACAGGAACCGGCCAGCGCGGCGAAAATGATGAGGCCGCCCATCGCGGGAGTCCCGCTTTTGGCTTGGTGATGCGTGGGCGTATCGGGACGGATCCTTTGCGCTTTCTTGGTCCTCAACCACCGGATGATCATCGGGCCCGTGAACAACGAGATCAAAAGAGCCGTGAGGAACGCTCCGGCCGCGCGAAAGGTGATGTACTGAAAAATGTTTAGCGGCGAAAAGCTCGATTTAAGAAGGTAGAGATGATAGAGCATGGCTCACCTGTTCCAGCTGTAGACTTCGCGATGCTTTAAAAAGCACGGCGGGTTTTGGCGCAGCGTTCAGAGACCGTCCCAGAGCGTCGATAAGATAACGTTTTTTGTGATAACGTTCAACCGTTCCTTGAAATCCCTGCGCAGAAATTCCCTGCTGAACGAACCGCGTATCCCGTCCGTAAAGAAAAACACGGTCGACGGCCTGCGTGGCGATCCAGCGTCCCAGATCATCGTGCTCGCGCGCCGCGATGGCTCCCAGCTCGCGCATGTCTCCCAAGACAAGCCAGCGCGGCCGGTCGGGGTAGCTGCGACAAAAGCTTTCAATGGAGGCGCGCATCGAAGAAGGGTTCGCGTTGTAGGCGTCGTTCACGAGAACGGCATTATCCTGGCGCACGTGCGCTTCCATGCGCATCGCGACCGGTTTGAAGGATTCCAGCCCCGCCACGATATCCTGCGACGAAACTCCGACGGCAAAAGCGACCGCGGCCGCCGCCATGGCATTAAGCACTTGAACATCGCCCAGAACCGGCAGCGCGACGAAACACTTTTCCTGATCGAGAACCAGTGTGAAGCGCAGAGGAGGGGGATGCGCAACGATATCGATCGCGCGCACACGGGCTTCGGGGACCCGGCCGTACGACAGCGTCTTGCAGGGCAAATGATCGACGAATCCCTTCAATAAGGGATCTTCGAGATTGATCACGGCGGTTCCGTTTTTCGGCAGCGCGTCAAAAAGCCGGCGGTTTTCCGCCAGCACGCCCTCCGGCGTTCCTAAAAATTCCAGATGATCTTTTCCCACATTGGTGATGAGTCCCACCTCGGGGCGCGCCAGATCCACTAAAAGATCCATGTCTCCTTTCTTGGAGGTACCCATTTCCAGAACGGCATACCGATCATCGCTTTCCAGCTCCGCGAGCATCAGCGGCAAGCCGATATGGTTATTGAGATTGCCCCGCGTGGCCAGCGTTTTTCCGGCGCGACGCAGAATGGCGGCGAGCATTTCCTTCGTCGTGGTCTTTCCGTTGGAGCCGGTGAGTCCGATGACAGTAGTCTTCTGCGCCTGAGCGCGCACGTAGCGGGCGACATCCTGAAGCGCTTTGAGCGTGTCCGGCACTTGAATAAGATCGGGCGCCGGGTCGAAATCCCAGCGCACATGAGGATCCAATCGCTGCAGCACGATGGCCTGCGCCCGTTTGTGCGCGGCGGCTTCCAAAAACTGATGGCCGTCGAAACGGGGACCCTGCAGCGCAAAAAAAACATCGCCGGGTTTTAAGGTTCGGGTGTCGATGGAAATACGCTCGCAAAGACCGGCCGGATATCCGGAGATCAGGCGGCCGCCGGTGGCCTGCACAAGCCTCCGCACCGATAGCTTCATGAAGTCTTGCTCAGCAAACGCTGGACGACCTCGCGATCGTCGAAGGGAATGGTCCGGTCGGATAAAATCTGATAATTTTCGTGGCCCTTGCCGGCGATCAGAACGATATCGCCCGGTTGGGCCAGCGATAGGGCTTTGGCGATGGCCGCTTCGCGGTCGAGGATAATCTCATAGCGCTCGCTGCGCACGCGCCGCACGCCCACTTCAATGTCGAGCGCGATCCGCGCGGGATCTTCGCTGCGCGGATTATCGGAGGTGACGATCACCGCGTCGCTGAGCTGCGCGGCGGCTTCGCCCATGAGCGGACGCTTCATCCGGTCGCGGTCTCCTCCGCATCCGAAGACGGTGAGGAGATGGGCGGGTTTCAACTTCTTGAGCGCCGTCATGACCTGACGCAGCGCGTCGTCCGTGTGGGCGTAATCGACCACGACGGTAAATCCGCGGGGCGACGCGATCCGCTCCATGCGTCCAGGAACTCCCGGCGCGTTCTCGAGTCCCTGCACAATCGTTTGAAGGGCGATGCCCTGGCTGAGCGCGGCTCCGGCCGCGGCGAGCGCGTTCATGATGTTGTATTCCCCCAGAAGCGGCAGGCGCACGGGCTCGTGACCCGACGGCGTATGCATTTCAAAACGACTCCCCGTCGCGTCGCACACCACATTCTTGGCGAAGAGATCCGCCGGCGAGGTAGAGCCGTGCAATCGGTAGCGCAGAACGGGCACGCGCGCGTGAGCCGCCATTTTCTCGGCCCAGGGGTCATCCGCGTTGATTACACAGTGCTTGGGAAATTTCTTCGGAGAAGCCGGATTCAGTGATGCGAACAGCTTGGCTTTAGCCGCGGCGTAAGCGTCCATGGTTTTATGAAAATCAAGATGATCCTGAGTCAAATTCGTGAACACCGCCACGTCAAAGTCCACGCCCTCCACCCGTCCCAATTCCAGCGCGTGAGAGGAGACTTCCATGACGCACGCTTGGGCGCCCTCGTCGATAATTTTCGCCAGAAAACGCTGCAGCTCGCTCGCAAACGGCGTGGTGTTCGGCGCCGGCATGCGGTGATTGCCGAATCGATAATTGATGGTTCCCATCACGCCGGTGGGCCATCCCGCGGCGGCAAAAATGGACTCTACCAAATAAGAGGTCGTAGTCTTCCCATTGGTCCCGGTAATGCCGATCATGCGCAGTTTGAGAGAAGGATTGTCCCAGTAACGCGTGGAAATGTAAGAAAGAGCATTCAGCGCGTCTTTGACGCGCACGAACGTTGTCCCGTTGGACGCCACATCATCCTCGGCGATAATAGCGCGCGCACCGGATTGGATGGCCGAGGCGACAAACGCGCGGCCATCCTGATGGTTTCCTTTGAGCGCGACAAAAAGCGCGCCGGGCTTCACTTTTCTCGAATCAAACACAATGTCCTCGATCAAGACATCCGCAGGGCCGATCACTTCGCAGGGCAGCCCCTGAAGCAGGGATTGAAGAGTTTTCATTTACGTGCGCGTGACGATTCGGGAGGCGGCCAGGGGACCAAAAGATTCCGACTGCAGCTTGAGGTAAGGCGCGGCATGCTTCAAAATGCGCGCGAACAGCGGCGCCGCCTCCGAGCCGCCATAATAATTGTGCTGAGGTTCATCTAAAAAAACTCCGATGACCAGCCGCGGATGGTCGACCGGAGCGAAACCGCAGAAGGACGCTAGGTAAAGCGCGTCGGAATATTGGCGCGTGCGCGGATCGATCTTTTGTGCGGTCCCGGTTTTTCCCGCCACCGAGATCCCCATGACCTGCGCGGCCTTGC
>Ga0206852_1005_pt1 | contig 64397 bp, 47 predicted proteins | sample Alteio_BWOrgCont_14_FD_152849 | JGI IMG/M metagenome (GOLD analysis project Ga0206852, IMG submission 152849) | Enriched cells from forest soil in Barre Woods Harvard Forest LTER site, Petersham, Massachusetts, United States -... | ecosystem: Environmental > Terrestrial > Soil > Temperate forest >... | reverse complement strand
AGCCACAATCCTCTTCCATAACCGCATCAATAATCTGTCGTTGCTTGGCTAAAGCTGGGCCACTCTTGCCCTCAAGCTCCGAAATCTCAAAAAGCGCCTTCCACAGTGCCCAGCCACGTGCCCTTGCCCAAGTCTCTTCATCCAAGTGCAAATTCGCCTTAAAGATCGCTCTGCTTTTTCCTTTAAAGAATGTCCAAGCTATAGTTAAGTCGCAGGCTGGATCGCCAATTCCCATACAACCAAAGTCAATTACTGCAGCAAGCCTATTATCTTTCACCAAGATATTACCGCTTGCAAGATCGCCGTGAACCCACACGGGATCTCTATTCCATTTGGAGTTTATAGCTCTTTGCCAAAGTGAAGTTGCTTTATCCGCATCAACAAAACTTTTAAGTTTTTCGATGAGCGATCTTGTTTCGGCATCGTAAACGGAGGTATGGGCTCCTCGCCACCAATTATGAAGTCCCGGAGCTGGAGCGCCATCCGCATTAAATTGATGAAACTCACTCAAGAAGTGCGCAAGCTCTGCGGCGATTGTCTCTAAATGCGCATCACTAAGCTCTAGACTATTGGCACTTTCTCCCTCTAGCCATTTATAGATCGACCAATTCCAGGGATAGCCTTCTGAAGGCATCCCCATAGCAATAGGCTGAGGAATAGGAAGTGGCAAGTGTGGCGCAATCTTAGGCAGCCATTCTTGTTCTTTTCTCACCTGCCTGAGGTACTCTTCAGCGCTGGGTAATCGTATGGACATTTCACTCCCCAGGCGGAAAGTTCTATTGTCGTTACCACCATGATCGACAGGCCTGATAAGCAGATCTGCGAATTGCGGAAACTGCTCAGCAATAAGCTTAGTTACTAAGGATAAAGATATTTCTGGGTTGCCAGTCGTTTGCGTCATAGGCTTTAGCTTAATGAATAAGCAGTCAGGATAGGTGATTGTTTATGTATAATCCAGGTTATTTCAATCAAAGGCCCTGTATATTTTTAAGTAGCTATCTGATTTAAATGGCTAATTAGAATTCTAGAAAAGAGCCCTTCGCCTCAGACAAAACGACCGGAAGGATTGCTAAGTTTTTTGATTTGAAAAGCTGTCTTAAGTTGTTTACCATGCCGTTCATTTCTAATGAGGCAGCCCTTGCGTCAAAAGCCAAATGCCTTGCTTTTTTATTAATTTTCAGTAAGATTTTCTCCGTTTTCCAATGACGCCTTTACAGATAAAGACGTGACGGGGATATTTGGTAAGTTATTATGAGTATGGGTGATGATATGGTTGCAGCACTTGCAAAAGCCATAACCAAAAAAGCTTAGGTCGGTAGGTACGGTCCCAGAAATTGCCAAAGAAAAAGAACTTTTATTGTTTAATGGGTTAGCTTAAAGAGAAGATATCATGAGAAAATTAGCACAGTTATTGGTGAACGCACGATTCACAGTTGTGGGTGGTTTGCCAAGAGGGGCCGGTGCAAGTGCAAGATCTGGATCATCTGCCTTTGAATGGCCGAAAAGCGTCTATACGGCCGAAAAACTACGTACTTTAGCGCTTATCAAGGGAGTCATGGAGCCCGAAGATTTTGCCATTAATCCTGATGCTTGGCCTGCATATATAGCACTCGTCGATGCGAGAGAGGGTATACCCGTTCCTAATGATCCAAAGGTAAGACTTTACCTTGCTGGATTAATTAATGAAAAGGGTATCGTGTTTCCAGATGTGCCATATCTTGTAGAAGAATACAAAATAGCTGAAGCAGAGCGCGCTGCCAATACGACTAGGCTAATGGTTTATGCTCGTTATTAATAGAAGATATTATGATAAAAGCAGGTGAAGAGGTTACAGTACAGTGATAAAAGAAACTAAAGTACCTGCTGCGACTTTATACAAGTTCCTGCGTGATAGTGAAGATAGGGATGACTGGGGGATGCCTCCTAAGGGTGTGGAGAGCTGGGCGGCGGGGGGTGATGATGTTGCCAGTCAAATAATAAGCTTGCACAAGATTATCGAAAAGTTTGTCAAAGAAAAAGATAAGCGTAAATGGGCAGCCGAATTTAATGCCGCGAAAGAAGAGCTCATAAAATCTTATAAAATTATGACCGGCCTTTGTTATGTAGAGCCCTATGTTCCAAGATTTTTTATGCCTCCTACTCTCGGAACCCCAACAAGTGATGATTCCCCGCAAGATTGTTTAGCAACATCTCATGATGAAGAAGACAACTACTATTATCTTCGCAGGGGTAGATCTAGGTGATCTTGCCCTGATTCCGTAGACGCTAATTTGTTAGAATAACGACCGTTAACAAAAAGGTGTTCAAATGAGCAGCGCCGTTCGTAAATACAGTCCAGAGTTGAAAGAAGAATCTGTAAAGTTAATCCTAAAATCCCCCTCCATCAACCAAGCCTCCCGAGAATTGGGAATTCCTCTGCCGACTCTATACCCGCCGCCCCTCAAGCTGCGAACTTTAAGTTTCAGCTTGCGAGAAGTTTCAGAAGCGATGAGAAATGTATTCGACCGATCTTCGATTGAATTATGTGTTTAAGTTAAAAAGCTATACCCATCCTACCTCAAGCTGAAACTTAAAGTTCGCAGCTTGAGGTGCGATGGGTATATAAGTAAAGGGGGAATTTGATGAGTGATAAGACTTCTGTTCTTAAAAAAATAATTCATGATCAATGTTCTGGGGAGGGTCGCGTTTTTGATGGGGTCGTTGCGGCTCTGGCATCACAAGGAGCGGGAATTGCCGCCTCACGGGGATATGGGAAGCGAGCGCCAGGAGTAGCCGCCGCATTGGCGACACTCGGCATGATGTCACTATTTGGAAAAGATCTGAGCGGGCAATATAATCGGTGCGTAGAGCTTGCTGAAGAAAAAAATGGACGCTTAATCGAGGAAACACTGGCAGATATGAGAAAGAAAGGAGTTCCAGCGGAAGGCTGGGATCTAACTGCGAGACAATTTATAAGGGGGGACCCTCCGGCACCCAAACCAGAAAGACGACGATTCGGTCATCGAAAATAACTAATGGTGTCAGACCAGACTGGTCTGACACCATTGAGCTCAAGGTTTGAATTTGGGTGCCGAGCTTCTTCTATCTGCCATTCCTGCAGGATCTTCAGCAAAGATAACATCAGGATGCCTTCTTAAGTTATCGAGAATTTCTTTTTTTGAATCTACTGGAATTAAGAAACTTGTAGCAGTAGTAGCTCCTTCATCCCAGTCTCTAGGCCCCCAAGCTTTATCATGTGTTATTCTTGAGTCGACTGTTTTTAAATCAAATTCACGATGACAAGCAATACATATACGTAAATCATCAGTAACAGAGCCTGGGGGCATTGCTGGGCACTGATCCGGATTTCTCATATATTTTCTCCACTTTATTTAAATTGTACTACAAAATTATGACTATACCCGTCGCATCTTGAGGGGCGAGGGCTTTAGATTGTAGCTGTTAGTTTCAGTCTAATTCAAGTCCCAAGGAATTATAACTAATGGTGTCAGACCAGATTGGTCTGACACCATTAAGCTCATGTTCTCTGTGGGTGGTCATTTTAAGTTCCTTTTTTCATGATTAATTAACCAAGCTTTACGTGTGAGTCCGCCACCATAACCACCCAGCTCTCCATTAGCATTGATAACACGATGACAGGGAATAATCAGTGCAAACTGATTAGCACCATTCGCTCGAGCCACAGCGCGAAAGGCACTTGGCTTCCCAATGGCTTTAGCTAAATCTGAATAAGAGCAGGTTGTGCCCGAAGGGATTTTTTTGAGCTCTTCCCAGACTTGTTTTTGAAAAGCTGATCCAATAAGAAATAAAGGGGTATTAAATGCCTTTAATGCTCCTTCAAAATAGAGTTTGAGTTCCTCTTCAATTGAATGAATAGCTTGAGTGTGGCCTGGTATGATCGCTGATTTTGTTTTCTGTCTAAGGCGTTCAACTTCACGCTCCAAGCCACGTCGATCCACAAATTCTAGTAGATAAAGCGCCTTTTCATCCGAGATGGCGATCATGGGTCCTAAGGGCGTATCTAACCAGGATGCTTTCAATATCTTAGTCTGTTCAACTAGGCTAGGAGCCGCTCCCATAATGCGAGTAAAGGCATCTCTAAAACCACTGCTGGATTCATATCCGCTAGAAAGCTGTGCATCGATCACCATTTTGCCTGCCCGAATTTCTTTCATGGCAAGCCCCATGCGTCGTGCTCTGGCGTATTCAACAAAAGTCATACCAAAGCGCTTCTGGAATTGGCGCCTCGCTGTTTTAGCATCCACAGAAAGTTCTTGAAAATCTTTATCCTTCCATCGCTTCTCAGGATTGTTTTCAACAGCTTTTACGAGTGTTTGAACCAGCGACGAGGCATAGTTAGGATGAGAAAGAGGTTGGCAGCGTTTGCAAGGCCGAAATGAGGCGAGTAAGGCCTGTTGAGCAGTCTCAAAAAACTCGCAATGCTCAAACTTGGGTTTTCTGGCAGGGCAAGTAGGGCGGCAGAACACACCGGTAGTTGTAACCCCTACATAAAAAATACCTTCATATTCGTTGTCTTTCCTGAGTAAAGCTTCGTAATATTTTTGTTTGAGTTTGGCCGATATCATTTTTCTTCTCGTTAAAATAAAATCTGAGTGGTTGATAGTGTAATGAGTTTATAGAAAGATGCCGCCGAAATTTGGACATTGATTTTTTTCAGGGCGTAGCAACTGTCTTGAAGCTTAATCCTCAAGACAATTGCTACGGTTTTGGAGCTCTAAACTCAGCGCCAAAAAAATCCTTATGTTCATCTGAAAATTTTCGATAGATCTCTGAGTCTAAAAATTCAGGTGTTAAGAGTTGTTCGTAAAATGCTAGCGGGTTGCGAATGGGATCTAGCCAGGATTTAAAGGGGATTAATAATTGACTGGCCATCAGGGCTATTTCTTCGAAGGAATGATGTCCTCGATAAACTAAATCGGCCCAAAAACCGAGTATGTATTGTAGCAGCTCTTCTTGAGTGAGTAAGCCACTCTCAATGAGAGGTGCAAGCATCAATACATTGCGCCCTAAGGTTCCGCTGGGGCCGCCAATAATGGCGGCACCACATTCTTCAAGTTCTGCTGCAATGGGATGTTCTCTGGCAGGTCGAAAAGCTACTTTTGCGGCAAAATGTGAAGCAGTTGTCAGTGCTTTGGCTTCAGGGTCATCATCTCTCAAGATTCCAATAGTGGTGGATGTGTTGCTGGCAGCGCCACGAGCTGCTCTTCCTCTTAACTGGGGAGGGCCGCAACTGACATAGGGTTGTGCCATGCAATAGGCGAGTTTGCGCATATTCACGTCCTGCGACAAATTGCTGCACAGTACTAAAATTAAAAAAGTATGCGGACTGTAATCAGCAGAAGCTGTAGATTTTCGGAGCTCATTCACCAAGAAAACAAAAGCTTCTAAAGCTTCGGATCCATAAATATCAAGCCACACATCATAATAAAATTGAGAAACATTGGCCAAATTAAAATCTCCTGAGAAAAGCTCATTAAGCTTTGCTCTTAGTTCAGCAACTTCATATTTTCTAGCGTGATCTAATAGATTTATTTTTTTCAGAGAGCTTTCTATTTTTGAAAAATAAGCGGTATATCCTAATACATTTTTTGATTTTAAATCAAAATCAGCTAAAAAAATCTGATTGATTTTTTGATAAGCCGGTCTCCAATAGGGTTTTCCATCTTCGCAAATTAATTTGGCGAGTCGAGATTCATAAAGACAGCGTTTTCTTAAATTTCCATCTTCATTGGGAGTGTCGGTAATAATAACTTTTCGACCTGCTCCAGAAAAAATCTTGGCGTATACAATTTCAGAGCCTCTTCGACCACTAAGGCTGGGATAAAGACCTCGATTAAAGCGCAGAGGGAGTTGGTCAAAATTGAATAATTTTGCTTTTACGAGGCCCAATTCTACTAAATGGCGCATGCATTCATGAACGGAATGAGCCAAGCTTGCGGAGGCATCCGAATGTTTAAATCCAATTGCACGCATTCCCAGTTTTGCTGCGACTTCACAATTAAATTCTCGATCATCGATATGTAAACATTCTTTAACTTCAACACCCTCACTTTTACAAAGTTCTAAAAACGCCTCAGCCTTAGGTTTTGTGCTTTCGCTTTCTGATCTCCTATGGACTGTAATCATAGGGAATCCCGCTTTGGTGAGAAGTCCTTTGGTGCGTCTTGTCTCTGCATCTGAATCTGTGCTTAGCGCTATTATTTTAAAATCAGAGGCAATAAGATGCCGCAGCATTTCAGCAAGTTCTGGTTTATAAAGAAGACTGGATTCGTTGCCTGGATCTAAGATTCCGCCGGCATCAAGAATAATTACTTTGGGCATTTTTAAGTTTATCCAGTTAAAGAGAGTTTCCGGGATTTTGATGGTTGAGTAGTTTAATCAAAATTGCTTATGCTGCAAGCTAGCTGCTATCTTGAGGCAGGGACTGCGGCGGCTATTGGGCTTAAATTTACTTCAGAAAGCACCGTGTTTAGTTGTCTGAGCTGCTTTTCAAATTTAGTTAATTTTCCATCAATGGCTGTATTAGTGTCGCGGTTTTCAGGTGCTTTTGATTTATAGTTGGCTAAGTTCAAGTCCCAGCTCATGTTTGTGAAAGGGTCCTTTTTTCCTGTAATAGTCTCTCTTAGATGTGCAACTAGAGAAGATTCATCAACGGTGTTTCCACTAGGAAGCATGAGACCTTTATTCAAAAGCTCATTCATTAGGCGGCATTGATAGAGTGCCTTTTCTTCAAATTTACTTATGCTGGCCTTGAGTTTAGCTATAATAGCGATAGCCTCATCAGCTTCAACTGGATGAGGAGCTGCTTTAGCGAAGCTGGAAAATTGTGTTTCAAGTTCTGCAAGTTGAGTTTTAATACAAGCAAGGCGTTCTCGATTTGTTGCTGGTGGAATCGCTGTGCTGGTCGCAGTTGTGGGAGATGCTTGGAAGAGTCTTGGTCCTCCACCTGCTCCTGCAGCGGACATTTCAGTTGCTGTAGCAGTAGCGTGAGAAGAGCGACGAGTTTCAGCAAGGGAATCTCTAAAAGTTGCCATGCTTATTTTGCTTCTATCGGGAGTATAGCCCATAGACTCAAGTCTATCGCAATACCGTTTAAAAGCTAAAGCCAGGTTAGCTTCAGTAATGGCTTCTGTGGGCGAGGTGGCTCGACTCATTTTCAAATCCTCAATATTCTTAGGTTGTTGCTACAGTGGGGTCAAATTTAGCATGGTTTTATTAAGAGAATATTAAGAGCATCTGTCGAAATCGAAATTTTTTTGAATTTAAAGCAATATCTATTACGGCTCCCTAAGAGTTAAGGCTTAATTTTAAGCCCTCATGAGAAGAAACGAAGCCTAAGCTTTTATAAAATTCAAGCGCATCAGGTCGTTTTTTATCGGTCGTTAATTGAACTAGGTGACAGCCTAATTCTTGAGCTTGGGTAATCGCCCATTGAAGCATTTCCTTTCCTAGGCCTTGGCCTCGATAGTTGTCATCCACACGTACGGCTTCAATTAAGGCGCGTTTTCCTCCTTGATAAGTGAGGTATGGAATTAATGTGAGCTGTAAAGTGCCTACAATTTTTTTATCGGCTTCAGCAACAACGAGGTAGTTGTTTTTATCAAAATTGATTTCCTCAAATGAGGAATAGTATTTTTCTGGCAAAGGATCTTGATAGAGTTCACGTTGAGCCCCTAAAGGATCAGAGGCTAATAGTCGCACTATGGAAGCCACATCGTCTCGTTTGGCCTTTCGAATTTCAATGTTCATTTCATCTTCCTTTTTGTAATAGTTGCTACATGCCTCTCATAAGCTCACGATTTCTGATGACCCAAAACAGGCTAATAATACCAATGATTATAAAGCCAATGATAATAATCCCAATGTTTTGAAAAGATCCTTGGTAATAGTAAGCTGCGATTTGAAGAGAAAATGCAGAGAGAATCAAGCGAGTGCCTTGAATGATCGATGATACTCGTCCCTTTGCCTGTGGTATAAAGTTCAGGCACAGAGGATATAGTATGATGGAAGGTACAATCTGAGCTAGAACAAAGAGAAGAATTGCGAGTGTAATCAGCAGTGGATTTGGGCTGTCCACGAAAGTGATCCAAGCAAGACAGATTAAACTCATGATGCCAATGTAAATTGAGGTTTTTAACATTTTCTTCGAATCTACTCGGCTGATAATCAAGCCGAAGACGATACTCCCAAGCCCGAAGAAGAAGGCCAATGCTCCTTGATAAAGCCCAAAGTGCGAGAGGCTGACGCCCAAACTTTTAATGTAGAGTAGGGGAGACATTCCAACAAAAACCCAATAAGGCACACAGGTGATTGCAATATTCATGATTAAAAGCATCAATGGTTTTGATTTAAACAGAGGGATATACCCGCGCAGTGAAAGTGTTTCTTTTTGTTCAGGCAATTTGTACGTGGGGATGAAAACAAGGGTCATCACTAGGGTTGCAATGCCTAAAGATAAAAGCGTTATGAAATTACCCTGCCAATGAAAATACAGTGTTATATAGCTTCCGAGCACAGGAGCGGCTCCCGCCGAAAGATTCATTAATCCATTCAATATCCCCATAAGATATTGCTGCTTTTTAAGGCTATAGGCGTCGGCAATAATTAAAAAACTAAGAATCGCGGGAGACGCTATCCCCAAACCCTGAAGAAAACGACCGACGAGCAGTAACTCATAGGAGCTTGTCCATACACACAGAATGCTGCCGATAATAAAAGTGATAAGGCCCATTAATAAGATGGGTTTACGTCCATAGCGATCAGCGAGACCTCCAACAAAAAGCAGGCTCAAGCAAAAACCTATAAAGTTGACTGACAGTAAAGCTTCCACTAAAAAAGGCGTCAGTTGAAAATGGCTTTGCAACTCTGGAAAACTCGGTACAAAGAGATCAAACTCCGTGCCTGTTAATACATCCATAAGAATGACGCTTATTAGCATCATTCCTTTGCTGAGGGATTGTTTCATTCGATTTATTCCTGTGCTGTGGGAAAGCCACAATCCTCTTCCATAACCGCATCAATAATCTGTCGTTGCTTGGCTAAAGCTGGGCCACTCTTGCCCTCAAGCTCCGAAATCTCAAAAAGCGCCTTCCACAGTGCCCAGCCACGTGCCCTTGCCCAAGTCTCTTCATCCAAGTGCAAATTCGCCTTAAAGATCGCTCTGCTTTTTCCTTTAAAGAATGTCCAAGCTATAGTTAAGTCGCAGGCTGGATCGCCAATTCCCATACAACCAAAGTCAATTACTGCAGCAAGCCTATTATCTTTCACCAAGATATTACCGCTTGCAAGATCGCCGTGAACCCACACGGGATCTCTATTCCATTTGGAGTTTATAGCTCTTTGCCAAAGTGAAGTTGCTTTATCCGCATCAACAAAACTTTTAAGTTTTTCGATGAGCGATCTTGTTTCGGCATCGTAAACGGAGGTATGGGCTCCTCGCCACCAATTATGAAGTCCCGGAGCTGGAGCGCCATCCGCATTAAATTGATGAAACTCACTCAAGAAGTGCGCAAGCTCTGCGGCGATTGTCTCTAAATGCGCATCACTAAGCTCTAGACTATTGGCGCTTTCTCCCTCCAGCCATTTATAGATCGACCAATTCCAGGGATAGCCTTCTGAAGGCATCCCCATAGCAATAGGCTGAGGAATAGGAAGTGGCAAGTGTGGCGCGATCTTAGGCAGCCACTCTTGTTCTTTTCTCACCTGCCTGACGTACTCTTCAGCGCTGGGTAATCTTATGGACATTTCACTCCCCAGGCGGAAAGTTCTATTGTCGTTACCACCAAGATCGACAGGCCTGATAGGCAGATGTGTGAATTGCGGAAATTGCTCGGCAATAAGCTTAGTTACTAAGGATAAAGATATTTCTGGGTTGCTAGTCGTTTGATTAATAGACATTATTAGTGCCCTTTGTTGTGGGATTTAACTTAATGAATGAGCAGTCAGGATAGGCGATTGTTTATGCATAATCCAGGTTATTTCAACCGAAGGGTTGTGATAGCTATCTGATTTAAATGGTTAATTGGAAATGCATCGAGAAATGCCCTTTGTACAAAGCAAAACGACCGGAAGGATTGCTAGGTTTTTTAATTTGAAAAGCCGCCTTAAGTTGTTTACCATCCCGCGGAAGCGGTGTCAGACCAGATTGGTCTGACACCGTTAGGTTTCTAGGATAATCCGTTCTTGAGGTTTATTGATGCGACATTAGGAGTAGCTTTAAATGCGCCCACCTTTCTACCCTTCTACTTTCGAAGCCCATTTGCCTGATAGGGCGGCTCCTTTATTTTTTGAGGAAGCCCGGGTTCTGGCTGATGGGAACTGCGGATTTACACTCCTAGGCGTAACGCGTGATGAGTTTGCCAATACTCTTGCGCCATTAGCTGATGATCCAGAAACTCGCGCTTCTATTTGGGATGAGATCCATGAGGCATTAACCACAGAGTTGTGGGAAGGCCCTTCAGCTGAATGGCAAACTTATTTTAATACTATGCAGCGCTTGGATGGGGAATTTCAAACATCTTTAGTCGAGCTTGGTGTGCTTTATAATTTAGATCACACCCAACCATTAAATGATTTTATTCTATCGCTTGATCGTTTAGGCCATATAGCTGATGCAGAGCGCTTGAGACAAACTGATTTAGACATTGATTTACAGCGAACACACTTTGAGATTTATTGTAAGCGAAAAGACGTTTTCTTGGCCTATATTGAAAGACTTCGCATTAATGAAGCAGGGAATTTACTTTGGATTGGTAATAAAAGTGCCGTTTTATACGCTAAAATAAAAAACATTAGCCTTTACCTATGGCGTCTATTTGAGGAAGGTTCAAATCAACTTGATTTAGAATCATCTCATGTTTCTGCAGTGCCTAATGGTCAAGTTATTCATGGCTTACGTACGGATGATGGAACGCATTATAATCTCTTGGTGGAGCAAGAAAATGTCGAAGCAGGAGACGAATATGATTTCGAAGCAGAAGAGGAATATGATTTTGGAGATGACTTGGGTCCATTACCTGCACCTCAAGCAAAGAGTTCAGCAAAAGCTCATGATAAAGTTTTAGCTGAAATCGATGTGGATGATGAGCCTTTTTTAAAAGCACAGATTGAAAGCAGTTTCTCCAAATATGCTTCCAAAGTAGAAGATTTAGATTTTAAGCCCACTGAAGTTTTTTATGTAAAGACTTCGGCTAAAGATTATTCTTTTTTTGATCTTGGGCCAAAAAATCTAAGTGGATTGAGGGCTGTTAAGAGAGCGATGTATGATTCTTCGCCTAATTTAAAGACGAAAAGACAGCTTGAAAAGGCCCAAAAGAAAATTGTAGATTTTTTAAGAAAGAAAGGTTTACTCGGACCTAAGTTAACGATACAACAGTATTTGAATGAGCACTCTTCTGAAAAGCCAATTGAAAAAATTTATCTCACAGCGGATGAAGTAGCTCAGCTTGAGTTGCCACGTGACTTGAGGCTAAGAGAGCCGCAACAAGTCGATGGCCCTACTATTGAGAAACGCTCTTTAAAGCCTGTTTCTGTAATGAATCATCATTTTATTCCTGAGCCTCAATGGTCAACGCCACAGTTTAATTCAGCCACTGAAACTAATGTTGCTCGAAATGTTGGGGCTACAGAAGTCACATTTTCCACTCTTAGTAAGGTGTCGGGCTTAGGATCTCATTTATCCGCAGCTACTGGAGCTGAGTCTTCTAGAGGAAACTCCTCTTCATCTCTTCCTACTCGCGATCCTTCTTTAGTATCTGTTTATTCTTCAGGCGGCCGCGAAGAGGACGAAAGATGGGATGTGACGGAGTTGGTGCGTTATCAATTGCGGCGCCAAGCAGCACAATATAGGGATCTATTAGCCGGGATAGATATTCATGCTCTTGATGGTGAGGAAGTTTCTAGTTCTCCGCTGATTCCGAATTTTGATTTTAATGAGGAACCTGCATTTGAAGAAGCAGGAACACCCTTAGTCGGGTCAAGTGCAGTTCCACCATCCTCTCCTCCCCCTTCGCCACCACCCAGCGAAGTAGGAGCTGCAGTACCCTCAGAAGAAGCATCCGATCTGAAGGCAGCTTTTATTGGATCTCCTGTATTACTTGAAGTACTGCTTCGAATCATCAATAAATTTAATATGGATTCACCTATCCACAGAAGAATAGTTACTCAATATTTAGAAACCACAGAAAACAAACAAATAATAATAGGCTCTCCGGGCAAGGAACATTATTTCTCCATAGAAAATGGAGAGCTAAAGCACGCTGAAAAAACGATGACGGAAAAAGAATTAGCCAAAATTGATGAAGCGGTTGAAAGGGAGCGTTGGGAGTCTTTCTCTGAAGTGCAAAAAGAGCAGTTAAAAGATCTTTTGTCAGAGAAATATAGCAAGATTTACGGTAAATTTGATCCAAGTTCTGTGGAACATAGAAAAATTGTTACAGGCTACATGCGTTATTGTCGTGAACAGAAAGAATTAATTGATTATCCAGAAGGAGCTGAGCCTAAAGAGATTAAGTTCACTCTGGAAGATGGTGAGCTACATTATACCGAAAGAACCATAGATCTTGTTGAGCGTAATGTGAGGCTCATGGAGCATTATGGCCCAGAAGGTGATGAGCCTTTTCTGCGAGCTTTCGATCCAGAGTCAACAGAGCATCGTCGTTATGCTCGTGCAGCGATGGAGGCTGAGGGTCTTGATGAACTTGTAGTAGCGGGGAAAGATTCTAAATTTTGGACTCTTAGAAAAGAGGGGGAAAATATTTCATGTCGAGCTGAAGAATGTAAAGTCCCCAAAGCCAGCACAAAATTTTCAAAACCTTCGCGATGGAACTTTATTTATACACAAGCCTACCATAAGCATTGTCTCGAGCAATTTGAGTTAAAGAGTTCAAATCCGACATTCGGCAAAATGAGCGAAGCATCTTTTGAAAAACAGTGCCTTGAAAAATTTGAAGCTGATTATGTCGCTCCGAAAAATCCCGATAAGTTCCCGCACTTAAAAAAAGAACCTGCAGCTCCAAAAACAAAAGCGGGATCAGAGAAACCTACTGGTGCAGACAGTAGGAAAGTGGGTGCTGGTAAATGGAGTAAAGCTAAGATGAGTCGTTTCGCTCACTTTACTTTGAAGCAATTTGAGCTCAAAGCCAAAGATTCCAAGTTGGCCGCTATGGATAAGGATGCTTTTTTTGAACATTGCCTTGAGAAGTTTGAAGCTAAAAAAACAGCCGCCAAAAATCGATCTAAAAAAGTAGAATCATCAAAACCCATCGATACAGACAGCATAAAAGTAGAAATTGGTAAATGGAATGAAGCTAAGGTGAGTCGTTTTTCGTACTTTACGTTAGAGCAATATAATCTCAGATATGGAGATCCAAAATTGGCTGCCATGGATGAAAGTGCCTTCCTTGACTACTGCTTTAAAAAATTTGAAGTTGAAGAAAGGGCCACTACAAACCGAAGTAGATTTTTAGAATTTAAGGGTGGACCTTCTGAGCCGGATGAGGCACTAAAGAGAAAAATGCATGAGCTTTTTACTCAAACTCAAACTCCAGAAGCGCTTAGAAAAAACCAGTTCCATCAAGAGCGAGCAAAGCTAGTTCCTGGAATTATGGAGAAATTAGGTTACGAAGGCCCGTGGCAAACTCTAGAGCCTAGTAAATCATCTCGATTTCGCAAAGCTCTCAACGAGGAGTTAATCACAAAAGGTTATGGTGATCTGTTAGAGATAGAAGCTAGAGAAGCTAAATTTCAAGCGGCTTGGGAAAAAACCGAATCAAAACTTCGTGAAGAGTATAAGGCTAAAAAAGGATCTGCCGCTGACCTTGCTGAGCTTAACAGCAAGATAAAGGAATCCATGAGAGAGCAAGGTTATGGCGATTTAGTGGGTTCTAAACCACCGAAAGATCCAAAACCACCTACCAGTAAAGCTTGTGCGGACGGGTTGGAAGAAACTGTCATTCGAGGAAAAGTCTCCAGACCTTTAACTTTGCAAGATGTGCTAAACAAAGCTGCAGAGAGGGTTGTGAAAGATTCGGAAAGAGGTGTGCTCAAACGCTTACGGAATGTTTTTTTTAAACGGGGATTTCACGATCTTAATACACCCGTTGCAGATTTTCTGGAAGAAGTCTCACTGAAAGATTTACGCAAAATCCCCAATTGTGGCTCTAAAACCATTAAGCTATTTGATGATATCTTGCAGTCTGAAGGTATGGAATCGCTGGAAGGCATTCAAGCAGAAAAGACTGCATCAGCTGTTAGAAGTAAGAATCATGCTGATGCTTTGGAAGCAGAGCAATTAGCTCGAGAAAGGGCTTCCAGAGCACCTGTTACAAGAGCTTCAACTTTGCAGGATTTATTAAACAGATATCCGGATGAAGCGCTTTCCAAGCGTCGCTTTCGAGCAATTCTTGGTGAATATGGGTTAGGGCTTGACGCTAGAACCACAACAATTGGCGATTTTCTGGAACAAGTTTCGTATAGTAAATTACAGAGGATGTCTGGGTGTGGTCCTGAAGCCATTAAGGATATTGATGCTTTGTTTCGAGCTCAAGGTATAGAGACGGGTTTAGACAAAGTGGCAGCAGAATATACTGCGCCTCCCGTGAAAGCACCCTTCACTCCAGAGGCTTTTAATCCTGAATTACCAAGTCACCGTCGGGCCGCTTATGAAAAATTGCACTCCCTCCACAGAGCCTATGCAGAATCGGGAAGAAGAGGAAAGCTGCCGTCTCTTAGAGTAACCGATATTAAAGGTCTGACATTGGAAATTCAGATGCGGGGCACCGGAATTACGTATAAAAACGTCCCAGATGAGCCGACTACCAGTAAAGCCTGTGATATGTCGAGGGATGAAGCTATACGAGCGCCTATAGCTCCTCCTAGCGACGTGTTTAGTGGATTCCCAGCGCCTGCTTATGTATCAAAGACAACAGTGCGTTTTAATGATTTTATTCGCGATGGCTCTAAGCTTCTGGAACCAGGTTCACATTTACCAGTCGCTCCCGTTTCTGGGAAACCCTCTGCCGTCTTCCAAGCACCTACAGTGGCAAAAGCCAATCGTGTAGTTTTTAAAATGTCTGATCCAGTTGTTACAGGACCAGAGGGAGACCTCACACTAGCGAATAAAAAAGGACCCTCCGCCAGAGCTCCTAAAGGAATGTCCTGTGCTATGGCGCCAGATAACACGAATGTGATTCGAGGAACTGTAGACTATGGCCTAGCTTTGGAGCCAAGCGGGACTGCTTCCGCTGTTCCTAAATCAGCGGCCCCTGCCAGATGGGAAACGGTGCTTAATCGGGCAGCAAGAAATCCTGTCCTTCATTTTGCGGGGGTGGGTGCCACGATTGTAGGTGGGGTTTTTGGGGCGGACGCATCAGGGGATTTACTAAAAAAAGCTGGGTTGCCTGAGAAACAAGCTGATTTGCTTGGAGCAGTATTTGGAACAGGCTTAGCCTACAAAGTTGGTAAGTGTTTTAAAAGTGGTGGTTTTTCTGCAAGAGTTGTGGGGGCGATAGTAGTAGATCATTTGTTCAATGAAAAGTACCCGCATATGTCTACTCCAGGGAGTAGAGTAGACACAGCCTGGCAAACATTGGGTCATACGGCTTCAGTGGCCGCTAATTATTACGGGGCTTATGGTGAGGCTCTAGTGGGAGTTGTAAAGCAGTTCGGCCTCGTTTTTGCCTCCGAAGAAACACAGGTCGCCGCGGGTATTGCCACAGGTAAAGCTATTGTAGGCCATCTTGGAGAGATGGCAAATCACGCTGGTGAATTAAGTAAGCACTTTAATTATTCTGGGGGTGATTCTGGTTTGGGGCATCATTATCGATTTGAACCCTCAGCTCCAGCTGCTAGTTCAGCGCCTCTGCCCACTACTACAGCGCCTGCTATGACACCCGCGCAAGCAAGAGAGGGTTTAGCAAGCTTAGCTACGGCCGCGGCAAGTTCGTCATCAGCGGCTACCGCTCGCAGTGTGGTAGCTGGTTTAGGTGGATTGCCTGTAGCCTTTAATTTCATGAATGGCGCTGCTGATTTAGGCAGAATATTGGCGGCTAATGTAGCGGTATCTCCTAGTGTACCAGCGGCTCATCCTATTCCTACAGCCGTAGCTCCAGCACCTGAAGTCCCCGCCAGAGCAGCGGCGCCTGCACCCATTCCAGCTGCACCACCTGCGGCAGGAAGTGGTCAAACTCCGGAACAAATGAGAGCAGGCTTGAAACAATTGGCAGCAGCGGTGACCGCTTCACCTGCAGGAGGCATTGCAGCTGCCATTGTAGCTCAAACCACTAGAGCCGTAGCGGGTGCATTGTTGGGTGTTCCCTCTGGACAGGCACAAGCTGCTAAACCAACTCCTGCAGTGCCACCAGCAGCAGCTCCAACTCCTGCAGTCGCCACACGACAAGCGGCTGCAGCAGCGCCCACACCGGCACCACGAGCCACAGTTCCTGAGCATGCTCCAAGAGCCGCCCATCCTATTCCGGCAGCTGCTCCGAAAGCGACTCCAGCAGCTGCAACTCCGGCACCCCGCCCAGCTCCAGCAGCAGCTCCAATACCTACGCCGGCCGCTAAACCAGCTCCAGCTCCAGCTCCTCGAAGCGCTTATGTTGAACCCGTTCAAAACACTATTAACCACCTTCTTTTTCCATCACTGCTAGGCGTTAGTAATCTGCAAAATAGCTTATTTGATTCGGGTCCTAGTTTTTTACGACCTGCTAGCAGCAGTATATTTGGTTCTTTAAGCAGCTCTAGCAGCCTAGTTGGCTCCTACTCACCCTTTGCGGGAAGGGGAGATTCCTTTGGCAGTAATCTATGGGATCTTTGGTCTTACAGCAGCCCCTTTTCCAGTAGCCTGAGTTTAGGTGCAAGCTCAAGCCTCTTATCCAGCGGAAGCAGTTTGTTGGGAGGTTTAGGATCTGTCAGCGGCGCACGAACAGGCTTGTCTTGGGATCGGCTCACCAGCTTGGCTGCTGCAGAGATGCCTAGATCTTTAGGAGTTCTACCCTCGTATTTATTCTTCGCAAATGGTCCTGATCAAATTTTCAAGCTCACTGTCGAAAATGAGCTGAGAGATCACGGTATGGAATTCATGAATCCCCACGAACTTTATAGGAAAGTTCAAGATCATCTTTATAGTATGAAACAGGGTTATGGCATCATGATGTCTTATGGGGATTTCTGCGCTAAAGTACGAAGTTCGGGTTTAGTCGAAAGTTATATAATGTTTAACCGGCATTCTGGCTTTCGAATTTCTCGAAGCTGGGGAGAGATTGGTGGAGTTGCTGCAACGGTTGGGTTGATTAAAGATTTACCGGATAGTGCTACACACGATGCTTCTCGTTATGTTATTTGCTTTCCTTCTGACGATGGCAAAGCACCCTTTACAGAGGCGCAATTAAAACAAATTGCTCGTGAAAATGCCGATGCTTTTTTCAAGCATAAAACCACGCCTTTCTTTAGCTTAGATTTCGCTGCAAAAAGTCATTTAGTGCCTATCATTCATCCTGCTTTTCAAAATACCTTAACGGGTAAAGTCATTAGCGTGCTGGATTATATACTGAAGGGTCTTTTAAACGGCGGCACCTACGATCAAGCATTTATTGAGAATTGGTTTAAGGGCATGAATTTTGATGATGGCTATTTGCGAGCTCATTTAATTGATCTTAAAAAATACTGCAAAGAACATGTGCCTGGTTTTTCCTATCTTTCTTTAAGAGAAATGATGAAGCGCGCGGGCATAGATGAAGATTCTTTAAAAGCGTCGGGTTCAGGTTACAGCCAACCCTTTAAAACCTCGTTCCGCATTATTTCCAAAATAGATAGGATTGAACGTAATGGTAATGCCTTTATCGTTTATCCCGACTTTGATGTGGAATACAGCATTGAATTAATGCCAGATTATGAAGCCTATATTAATCGCTACCTCCAAGAACACGGTCAATATCCTGAAGAATATGAAAAGACTCAGCGTTGCTATGAAGGCTTCAAAGTACGATTAAAAGAATATTTGAAAAAATTACCCATTTGTCGCGATTTAATGAAGATGCTGGGTGTGATTAACTTCTACAGCTATTTTTACAATACCTTGCAAACCATGGGTAAAATGCCTGATTTAGATGAGCAGCCTGAAGAGGAACATTACGCAACTCCCGCAGCCTTTCCACCTTTACCGGTGCGTTCTTATAAAGTGTATCCTTTAGAAATAACCATTGGTGATATTGTTGAGAAATTGCATGCTATGGAAGCGGCCACGCCTACCCTAGAAAAAATTGATGATCTATTAAAACCGATGTTTGCTTCGGACGAAGTAGAGGGATTGCCGGATGTCGTTGTTGATAGAGTTAAAGCGGCTGTAACCGATATTATTGTCGATCGATTGCAAGCTTCTGTACCGGGTTTAACTCCTGATACTGTTAATACAGACGATGTTGATAAATTAGCAGAAAGATTCTTTGGTAATTTGTTAATAGGTATTCAGGGGAGTAAAAGAGCAGCAGAAATGCTTCTTAACCAGCTGCTGACTCGCGCAAAAACTATATTAGGTGAGCCTGTGGGATCCGAGAGACTATCTCACTACCATGAAACCATAGAGTCTGTAAAAAATGCCATGAAGAAGCGTTGGGTGGAAAGCCCTGAGTGTTTGGAGCTTGATTTGGCGCAGCTTTTACCTAGAAATCGAATCACAGTAAATAAAAAGGTATTTGGTGCAACGAAACTTCTTCCGGGCTGCATTGCCTCCATACGACTTTATTTTGAGAATGAAAAGTATATGTTGGCCTTGCCGGGCTACATTGCTAGCGACAAGCAAAATCAAAAAGACTATGCAAACTTAGGCGAATATGCTCCTAGCGATCATGAGGCTGTTAAAGCTGAATTGGCCAAAATTAATGAGCGACTTCCAAAGGCGGAGGCTCAGTTAGCCAGTTATAATAAAGCTGAAGAGCGCCGAGAATTTAAAGAAAAATGTGGCGATGATGAACTTGCTGAGGCGCTTTTTGCGGCTGTAGACTCCCAAAATGAAGCCGCCTTTGAAGCTAAAATAGAACCAGCTGCTAGAGCTAATGCCATTCAGCTATTTGTCCACTTTTTAACTCAATATGAAAATGTTTTGTCTCAAATTAATCGATTTACTCATCGCTATGTAGAAAATGAGCATATAGCCAATAGGGTTTTAGACGATGAAAAACAATATTGCCATTCAACCATTGGCTTTAATTCATCAGAATGCAAAGATGGCGTACGTTTAGAGGTGAAAGGTGGTTGTGGTGTAAGAATACCGAATATCAGATCAAAACCCATTCACAATCCTGATGTTTTTGCCAAAAATCTTTCTAAAGCCAACACAGCGGCTGCCGAGTCATGGACGACAATGGAGCATGCGGGCAAGACCTATGCTGTAACGAATATGAAGGTGAAAGATCATGTCAGTATTACTACAGCAGATTATTTGGGTGGGTTATCTGCACCCACTAAAGTTGGGGATGCGACTCCCGAACAAATCAAGCGAATTAATGCTGTCATCACTCAATACGCTTTAAAGACTAAAGAAAAAGATAAATTGGAAGCGGCTGAACTTAAACTGGCTGTCGATCCTAGTGGTTCACGCGCCATTCACCATGCCGCTGTTATTTTAGCGCCAAGTCCTTTTATAGATTTCTGCCGCTTGGATTTCACACAACTGGGCCAAAGAGATTCCTTTGGCCATTTACCTCTTCACAGTGCTGCTACAGTGGGTAATGTGGGAGTTGTAACGGCTATCTTAACGATCTACAAAGAACAACTTAATGCTGTCACCTTAAGCGGTGATACCGCTTTAATTGCAGCTGTTCGAAACGGTAGAAAAGCGGTGGTGGATCTACTCTTGCAAAAAGGAGCTGATGCTAATCATCAGCCACCCAGTGAATTATTTGCACTCTATATTGCCATTCAAAGTAATTTTCCTGATATAGCGTTGCTATTGCTTGAAAAAGTGCCCACCCTCAATCTAGGACTTGCTTTAGCGAACAAAATGACTGCGTTGCATTTAGCGCTTGAGTTGGACATGAAAGTTGTTGCTACTCAATTAATCGAACGAGGCGCTCCTTTAGACGGTCGTCGTAAATCCGATGGCTATACCCCTTTTCATGTGGGAGTAGCTCAAGGTGATCAAGCTCTCATAACCCTGATGTTGGCCAAGGGTGCCAAGATCAATGAAGCTTTAGATTCTGGAAAAACTGCCTTACATATTGCCGCTGCAAAAGGTCATCTCTTGGTTGTTCGGCAATTATTGGCAGCGGGTGCAAATCCTGCAGCAGAAACCGTGGATGGTGATAATCCCCTAATGGTAGCGATTAGAAATGGTCATAAAGCAGTGGCTCTAGAGCTTGCTGCAGTTTCACCCATTAATGCTGTCAACAAAGCCAAACAAACTGCAAGCTTGTTGGCGGTTGAAAATAATCTTTGGTTAGTGGCAGATTCCTTATGGGTGCGTGGTGAAGATCCTGAATTGAAAGATAAGCGTGATCTTAATTCGATTTATTATTTGCTTCGTCAAGGTGATGCGGTGCGTTTCGAAAAACTGCTTAGTGAAAACAAAATCAAGAATATTAACCAGCAAATTGCAGGAGAATCTTTATATGCCATAGCGGCTCGCCACGGACATTTTGCCATTAGCATTTCTTTGGGTTCAAAAGCCGCTACCTTTGCTTCTACATTAACAGACAAATCAATAGTTTTTCAGATAATAATGGCTGTACAGAATGACGAAGTTGGTTTTTTACGTTTCTGGCAAACACTTGAACTTAGCAAGCGTGGCTTTGAAACGCTTATACCTGTTGGAGAGTATCAAGGAAAAACACTAGCTTATTTGGCGGCCGAACGCGGTAGTCTACGCTGTCTTAAAGTATTGAGAGCCTCCTTAACGGATGAAGAAATTGTTAAACAGGAAATACTGATTGCCGCTATACGCAGCCGAAGTTTAGAGGCTGTGGAATTGTGTGCTATTCGTGATTTCCAACAGGCTTTAAATACTGAGGGCAATAATGCCCTACACCTGGCTGTATTTTTTGGTTCACGCGAAATTATGGAATATTTGCTTCGTTGTGGATTCAAGACCACAGGGCGCAACAAGAATAAGCAAACGGCCTTTCATATTGCTTTATTAAATAATGATGCTTATTTGTTGAAGCGCTTGATGAAAGAGACCCCTAAGGACGAGTGGCCTCGCGATCTTCATGACGCTATCAATAGCCAAACGTCGAAATCAATCCTTAAATTACTGGAAGCCAAAGGTTATCCAGACTCTGAAAGTAAAGCAGCAATTTCACTGGACAAAGAACGTGAGTTGGAAATTAAGCGTCAGAATGCGGCTCTTCGAATTCCAAATTATCAGCGCCTTAAAATTCAAATCGATCGCTTGCTTAAGATACAAAACATCTATGGCATTGCAGCATTGGTTGATCGCTACCCCTCCATTATAGAAGCCTATCGTTCAGAGGCTGGAAAAACTTTAGTGCTTGAATTGTTAAATCGTAGCTTTAAACCCATTGAGAAAACTAAAGCTCCCGCGGCTGCGGGAGCGGGTGCTGAAGCTAGCGACAGCTCTACTGATGAAAGTGAGAGCGAAGAAGAGGATGAAGATGATAGTTCAAAAATCGATATTAAAAAAATGTATCATAGTTTTAAAGTGCGCGGCTTAAATTTAAAACTTTATGTAGGAAAACATAATCCTTTATTGGACTTAATAGATACAGATGTTAGTGACGAACAGGCCTGTTATCGATACTCCCTCTTAGCTGAAGTCTTTCCAGAGGCTATGGTCACTTTAGTCACTGATGTGATTGATGGTCATAGTATCCTTAAGCGCGCGCTACACAGCCATAAAGTTAAATTATTTGAACGAATGCTTCAATCACGTGGCATTGCTCGTTCCGGGGAATGGGATGCTGAAATTATTCCTCTACATGAGGCCATTTTAGCGAATCGCTATGATTTGGCGATTTCTTTATTGAGCGATAGCACCGTTAATAAACCTAATCGGGCTCAACGAACACCGCTCATGTTAGCTGCTTTAGGTGGTAATCTTCGCTTAATGCAAGCTTTGCTGAGTCATGGAGCGAATCCTGATGCCCTCGATAATGAGGGAGATAGTGCCCTACAGTATGCTCTACTTGCGAAGCAAGAAGCTGCCGCCTTATTCTTATTGCCCGTGGTTCATCATAAAGATAAAGGGAATCGCTTGGGTGTTTCACCTTTAGCACGGGCTGCGGGAAAAGGCTTGCTAAATGTTGTTAGAGCCATAACACAAGAAGGGGATTATAGAGAAGATATGAATGTGTTGGGTCAAAATGCGTTGCACATGGCTGCTTCAGAAGGAAAGGAAGAGGTTATTGAGTATTTGGTATCGCAGGGTTTTAATGTTAATCAAATTGAAAAACCAGTGCGTCCCAGCAAAATTAAACGAGGAGTACAACGAAGTCCTTTACAACTGGCCGCCTTGAACGGACAGGTACAAGCTGTGATTAAGCTTATTGAGTTGGGCGCCGACATGACTCAAGAAGATGAAATCGGAAGAACTTTTTTTGAATATGTTTTGTTGGGAAAAAATAGAGAATTGTGGAAATTAGTTCGTAACTTGGTAAAAACCAAATATCCTAAGCATGTTTCTCATTTAGTACTAGCAGCGGCTCAAGCCAATCAGTCGGATGCGCTTCTAGAGTTACTGACAGAAGGGGTCGACGCGAATGCCATAGGTAGGCTCGGTAATTCCGCTTTACATTTAGCCGCAAGCAGTAACGCTGCTGCTGCCGCCAAACTCTTATTAAGTCGAATCACGGCGGTAGATTATCGAAATAACCTGGGTGAAACAGCACTGCATTCTGCAGCCCAAAGAGGCCATGTCACACTCATTAGTTTACTCAATGCCGCGGGGGCCCATCTTAATTTATTAAATAATGAGCGCTTATCAGCACTCTATTTAGCGTGTAAAGAAGGAAGAGCGGGTGCAGTAGTAGCCTTAACTCGATATGGCGCTGATTTTAGTCTTCGAGATCCTCTTGGCATTAGCCCGGCACAAATTGCATTCATGCAGGGACATTTCAGTATTGCGGCTCATTTGGCAAAGCAAGGCGATAATAGCCTAATGGATGATGAAGTTGCTAAATTGCCGGAAATTACACAGGCTAAGTTAAAAGCACATAAATCATGGTTAGTGCAGTGTCAGGGGCTTTATTTAGCAAGCTGTAGATTAAGTAGGCTAGAAAAAACTACTTCGCGTGTTCCACCGGCAAGCTGTGCAAAAACACCCGGTACTTTGTTTAATCATAGGACTACCGTACCTGTTGCTGCAGAAGTCGGTGCCGGCGTCGGAGCTGGAGCTGGAGCAGGTGCAACTCCCGTGATGAGGAGTGCATCATGAGTATAGAGCTTCTATTAGCTAAACTGGATTTTGATTCTTTTGTAGAAGATTCTGTGAAATTTGTTGTAGCTAGCTCTACTGAGAGCACTTCTAAAGAGTGGTTTGCGTTTTGTGAAAGGCTTAAACGATTATCCAGTAGCGATCTGAGTCCTTCTGAAAAATTAATTTTAGGAAAAGCGGCTATAAGTTGCTTAAAAAATGGTGCTGGTGAAGCAGAGCTGGACCAGCTTATTAGCGCTGCAATTCGAATCAAGCTGATTTTTGGTCCTACCATTTTTCATTTAGTCTTCACCGCTAAAATTCCGGAAGGTGAAAAACGCATTCTAAACTATCTTAAGTTATACCAAGCTGTGGAAGAGCTTAAAGATGAACCCGATATCATTGCGCTTTTGATGGGCTTCAATGCCCTATTTTCCAAAGGAGATGTAAGTTTAACTGCTCTAATAGGGGAGATCTGTACTAAGCGAGTTCTACAATTCAAAGCTAAGCATTCTTCACGTCCAGTCGATGAAGTAGTTGCTGCATTTAATCGAGTTGATCAACATCTTCAATACCCTTTAAATTCTGAGGAGATGCGAGAGGCCGCTGCTGAGCTTTTAGCGATTGAAGCTGAAAAAGAAAAGTTAATTGGTTTTAATTCCGATCAACTTCGTGCCAATATTGAGCATCATAGCAAACTTCTTAAAACCAACCCTAAATTAGCGAGCTCTAAAGTCCAAGTATTAGCCACCTTACGAGAGCTGATACGGCGACATTTCAAAATATTTCCGCATGATACTCAAATGATGGCCATCTTGGGGATATTGCAAAAACCTGCGTCTTTACGCGGCAGAATTGCACAGGTTAAAACCGGTGAAGGGAAGTCCACCCTCATTGCTATCTTGGCCGCTTACATGGCAGCACAAGGCAACTTTGTTGATATCGTGAGTTCGAATGAATACTTGGCTATGCGTGACTGTGTCAAATATAAAGAGTTCTTTGCATCCATCGGCATCACGAGCTCTCATATTTGCCATCCAGAGCCTAAAAAAGAAGATTTCAATGCGCAAATTTTATTTGCAACGGGTAGTGGCATAAAGTTTTCTATCTTAAGAGATGACTTGCATCATCGAGAGCATCGTTATTCAACGCGAGAAGGGAGGCTAGTACCCCGAAGCCTGGATGTGGTCATTGCTGATGAGATTGATACGCTAGTCGACACGGCGATGAATTCAGCACGTATAGCAGTAAACTCTCCCGATGATAATCGTTGGGTTTATGAACCTATACTTACTTTTGTGCGCGAGCATAAAGGTGATGCATTTATTGAGGCTGATCTTAAGTTGCTAAGAGAGAAATTAGCAGGTGTTCATAAGGGTCGTTACAAAGAGAAAGCGGAAGCTTTTAGTAATGAACGATTAGGAAGGTGGATGTCGAGTGCTCATACTGCCCTTCAATTCAATGAAGACACACATTACATTATTCAAGATACACGCACGCTAACGAGTAAAGGGTACCAAGATATTCCCACTGTAGTGATAGTCGATCACATGCATACGGGACGAACTTCTGAGGGAAGTCGTTGGTCCGATGGTTTACATGAATTTATTGAAGTGAAGCATGGCATTCAGCCTGACACTGAGTCTAATACAGCGGCCTCTTTATCTCATCCCTCTCTTTTTGTAGGCTACAAAACTCTATTTGGATTAACGGGCACCATGGGTGGTAATGTCATCCGAGCTGAAGTTCGTGAGATTTATGATGCTGATTCTTTTGATGTGCCACCTCATGTTCCGAACAAACGCGTTAATCTAGGGTTTAGAGTTTTTAATAAGAAAACTGAACAATTTCAAGCCATCTATGATGCGCTACTAACAAAAACTAAAAAAACAGCTGGGTTTTTCTCATTCTTTAGTGCTGCAATAGAGGCAGAATCTTGTTTGGTATTATTTAACACCATTGAAGACACGATTGCCTTTGGTAAATTCCTAACTACTAAAAAAATGGCGCATCAATTGCTCAATGAGCGGCAAGCTGAAAGTGAAGATGAGGTGATTAAGCGAGCGGCCTATCCAGGAGTTATTACGGTCGCTACCAATATGGCAGGTAGAGGAACCGATATTTTAGCCAAAAAATTACATGTCATTTTCGCAGATTTTGCGACTAATGATCGCGTGGAGGCCCAAGGTAATGGTCGATCAGCACGACAAGGCAAGGAAGGTTCGTGCGAAACTGTATTATCCGTTGGCAGTCCTGGCCTATTAGCGTTATCTCCCGAACTCTTTTTACGATTCAAGAAAAGTAATTCAACAGACGAAGAGTTTAAGACATTTCTCTATGAGCTTAGAGATAAAAGAACACTTCGAGAGTCAGGGCGACGTAAGAAAAGTTTAGCGATTGAAGCTGTCTGCCATTCCAAATTACAAGCTTTTTTTGATCGTTTGAAAAAAGTTCATGATGATTTCGCCAAGGCAGGTATAGAAGCTGCTTTGGTTAAGCGGTGTGAGAGCTTTTCGCTTGCCACTGAAGTACCTGCAGACGATTTAGATGAAGCTTATGATTCTGTGATTTTATACGCTAGAACCTTACTGGATCAGAAGAGATCATCAGCTTCCATTGATTGGAAGAGTCTGATTAAGCAGTTTAAAGATATTTTTGTTAAGGAATTGATACAAAAATGGTCTAAATTTTATACTCAATTAAGCGATTATCACCAAGATAATCTTGAAGAAGCGACTGCAAAGATTGAGGCTGATTATGCCAAGCTTCAAAAAGACTTCGAGTTTTTTAATATCAACGAGCTCTTTAGAAGAGTTTTAGCAGAAACTCAAAAACCACCAAAAGATGTCAGTATGAAGTCAAAATTAACGGGACCTACCTTATTTAGTTCCTCTGAACTCAATTTACAGAAAGCCTTAAGGCAAGAAGCTGCTTGCGGTAATGATGTTGAGGTATTTCGTTTGCTTCAATTAGGTGTATTTATAGATGCTCAAGATGATAATCCAGAGAAAAGAAAAACAGCACTTCATTGGGCTGTTGATAAAGGGCGTCTTAGCACTGCACGGCTTTTAATGGCTGCAGGCGCCTCATATACTTTGGAAGATCGAGCTGGGACTACTGCAAAAGGGCGAGCTCTGGGTTCCACTGTCGAGGGTATGAGCGCCTTAATGAGTGAAGCTCTAGCAGGTGATGCACGTAATCTTTTACTATCAAAGTACAAAATTGTTAAAGATACTGAACTTCCCAGCTGGGATGAAGCCTTGAGACAAGCTGCGGCTTCTGGTCATGATGAAGCTGTTTTCGCCTTAATAAGAGCTGGAGCTGATTTAAATGCTCAAGATGATAATCCAAGCAGTAAAAAAACAGCCCTGCATTTAGCGATAGAAAAAGGACATCTCAACACAGCACGACTTTTAGTAGCCGCAAAAGCCTTAACAGATGTTAAGGATGCCAAGAATTTGACAGCCAGTGACACTGCAGCAAAATCTACTCTTGCGGGAATGAAGGCTTTTATTAGAAAAGCCGGGCCCTTGGGTAAAATGGATCTTTTACGTGCCAAATATAAACTTTCAATCACAGATCCTTTAGAGAAAGTATTGAGATGTGCCGCTGCCGCAGGTGATGTGGGAGATGTGGCTTCTCTTTTAGTAGAAGACGTGAATATCGATGCCAAAGACGATGCCCCTAGCTCTCAAAAAACAGCACTTCATTTGTCAGTTCAGAATGGACATGTACTCGCAGCACAGCTTCTAGTCTCCGCCGGAGCCACTATTGATATGCAAGATGCCTCCAAAAGGAAACCCGAGGCCTATGCCACTACCACTGATATGAGAGAAGTGTTTGCTACCAGGAGCTCTTTAGAGTTGTCCTTATAGGTTTTAGGAAAAATAACTAACGGTGTCAGACCAATTTGGTCTGACACCGTTAGACTCACTACCTTAAGGAGTATTGCTCTAACTAATTGATTATATGTGGCTTGATGACGCTAGGCTTCTGGGTGGGTTCGACTTTCATCTATTAGTATAGGATTCCCTATTCAATTCATCATACAATCTGTATCATACGGATTGTATGATGCAAGCTGTATGATACAAACTGTACGATGGAGGATAGGTTTATGCAACGATATTTCCCACAAGGTATTGCTACTGATAACTCATTCTGTAATCGGGAAAAAGAGAGAAAAGCTTTAAGTGGCTGCATCGGTTTGCATGAGCATGTTGTCTTGGTTGCCCCAAGGCGCTATGGAAAAACGAGCTTAATCACACAAGTATTGAATGAAAATGACTTTCCGGGTGTGAGCATTGATTTTTTCTTTGTTTTAACTCAGGAGGAAGTGGCTAAAAATATTTCTGAGGGTGTCTCAAAAATAATGAGTCTATTGTTGCCAAAAACAAAAATAGCTTGTACCAAATTAATGGATTCTATTGTTGCGCTTAATCCTAAGCTTACTATTAGTTTATTGGGCCAAAAAATAGAGATCAGTACGAAGCAAACCACTGAAAAAAGTATTTCAGAATTATTATTAGCTCTTGATTATTTTGCTCAACAAATGAAAACAACTTGCGTTATCATTTTTGATGAATTTCAACAGATTGGCGAATTAAAAGAAAACCATGCTGTAGAGGCTGCTATACGCCATGCTGTTGAGCGTAGTCAATATGTAAGTTATATTTTTTGTGGTAGCAAACGACATTTGTTAAATGAAATGTTTAGTGATAAATCGAGGCCGCTTTATCATTTATGTGATTTAATGAATATAGATCGAATTAATGCAGAGTGTTATCGTGATTTTCTTAATAAAATGGCGAAGAACAAGTGGAGCGCACTATTGGATGAGGATGTGGTAACGGAGATCATTCACTTAACTGAGAATCACCCTTACTACGTGAACGCTTTATGTCGTCGTCTATGGCGTGATAGTAACATACCTACCTTAGCTGATGTTAGGAATGCTTGGGAAGATTATGTCGCTCAGAATGCAGATTGGATTGTGACAGACTTAAGTCGTTTAAGTTTAAATCGACGTAAGGTTCTCACAGCCTTGGCTTATAAGCCATCGAATGAAGTGCAGGGTCATGATTTCTCAGTAAGGGCTAATTTACCACCTGCTGGAATCAAAAGATGCTTAGTGGATCTACAAAAGCTAGATATGATTTATTTGAATCGTGATGCTTATTATTGTGTTTTGGATCCGGCTATTGCTTATTTTATTCGAAAGAATTCCCAGGCTAATAATTAGATGATATAGAGCAGTAACTAATGGTATTAGGCGGCCGGCCTGGCCTGACACCATTGGGCTCAAAAATTACTCGACTCATGCTATTTGGAAGGAAAATAATGACAAATAGACCGACTGCATCTTTAGCGGCTTTTATACTGAATCTCATAAAGCCTTATAAAGGATTCGTATTTTTAATAGCACTGGTGGGTGTTTCTTGGGCAATCATTAACCCATTGTTTCCCTACATGCTAAAACTTATCATTGATCATGTTGTTGGTTTTGAGGGTGATAAGTCAAATTTATTTAATGGCATTCAGTTTTATATTTTTGGGTATATTGCACTTTGGGTTGGGCTTTGTATCGTTATGCGCCTCTTGGATTGGGTGAAACTGAAATTATTCCCAAGTCTTAGAGAAGACGTCATGATGCAGATGTTTACTTATCTCAATCAGCATTCACACCATTATTTTCAAACTAACTTGTCGGGTGGCTTAGTTAATAAGATTTCTGACATGCAAAGTGGTGTGATTGAAATATTGACCATTCTGGATGATTTATTTGCACAGAGCTTGGGTTTGATTGTTGCGATTATTATGTTGTTATCGATCCAGCCCATTTTTGCCTTAATTTTGCTGGTATGGGCAGTCACTTTCGTTTTAATTACCCTGTTCTTTTTAAAGCCCATTGAAAATTTATCTCATATTTTTGCCGAAAGTAAATCAACTGTGGTTGGAAGAATGGTGGATAGCATTAGTAATGTTGTGAATGTAAGGCTCTTTTCTAGGTATGCGGAAGAAAATAAAACTATCCATAAAGCCATAGAAACTGCTGTAGGCAATGATAGGAAGATGCAGAGAAAAATTATAAAAATGAGAGCAATCTGGGATATCAGTATCATTTTATTAATGAGCTTTAATATCTTATTTTTAATTAATTTCTACAGTAAAGGTCTTGTCACTATTGGTGACTTCACCTTCGTTATTGCCCTATCCAGCAGTATTTTATGGACTTTGTGGTTTTTGGCAGGTCAATTTGTATCCTTTTCCGCGCAAATAGGATATTGCAAACAGGCGCTTTCTATCCTTTCTCATCCTCATGGGATTATTGATGACAAACTTGCGAAGCCATTGGTTATTTCAAAGGGTGAAATTAAATTTCACAATGTGACTTTTCATTATAATGAAGGGGCGCAATTATTTCGAAATAAAAACATTGTCATTGAGCCAGGTCAGAAGGTGGGCTTGGTTGGATTCTCGGGGAGTGGAAAGAGTAGCTTTGTAAATTTAATTTTGCGTCTTTTTGAGGTGGAGTCTGGTGAAATCACTATTGATGGTCAAAATGTAAATGAGGTGACACAAGATTCTTTAAGAGATCAAATTGCTTTAATTCCTCAGGATATTACTCTTTTTCATAGAAGTTTGATGGAGAATATTCAATTTGGAAATCCTAGGGCTACTGAAATGGAAGTGATAGAGGCTTCTAAAAAAGCGCATTGTCATGAGTTTATTAGTCAGTTGTCTCAGGGCTATCAGTCTATGGTAGGGGAGCGAGGGGTTAAGTTATCCGGTGGTCAACGCCAGCGTATTGCTATTGCCCGAGCGATTCTTAAAAATGCCCCCATTTTGATTATGGATGAGGCTACGGCATCGTTGGACTCTGTTACTGAAAGTTACATTCAGGCAGCATTGCAAACATTGATGAAAGATAAAACAACCATTGTTATCGCGCATCGCTTATCAACACTTTCAAAAATGGATAGAATTTTAGTATTTGACCAGGGTGAAATTATTGAAGATGGCACTCACGATGAATTGCTTGCTAAAGAGGGTCATTATGCAGGAATGTGGAAAATGCAAGCGGGTGGATTTTTACCGGATACAGAACAATGAGTAGATTATTATGAAAAAACGTTGTTTTTTAATTACAGGCGCAACTAAAGGCATTGGACTTTCCACAAGTTTACGATTGGCTCAACAAGGCCATGAGGTTATTGGTATTGCAAGAAACAACCCTACAAGTTCTTTTCCTGGAAAAATTTATTTAGCGGATTTATCCGATGAATTTGAATCTGAAAAAATATTCAATGAAGTTAGTCAAACTCATTCCATTGATGGCTTAGTGAATAATGTGGGCATTGCTATACCTTCTTATCTGGATGAAATCACTCTTGCGGATTTTAGAGCAGTGATCGACATGAATTTACGACCCGCCCTACAAGCTATGCAAATTTTTAAGCCTAAAATGCTAGAGCAACAGTGGGGAAGAATCGTTAATATTTCAAGTTTAGCGGTTTTAGGGCTAGCCAATCGCAGCACCTATGCCGCTGCAAAAGCGGCTCTCATTGCTTTAACTCGAAGTGTTGCCTTGGAGCTGGCTCAAACAGGAATTACTGTCAATGTAGTAGCGCCCGGGCCTACGGAAACAGAACGATATCGTTTGTATCGTCCTAAGGGCAGTGAAGAAGAGCAAAAAAGTTTGGAAAAGGTTCCAATGGCTAGGGTAGGGAAGCCGGATGAAATCGCGGCTGCTATTGAATTTTTCTTATCAGAAGATGCGGGCTTTATCACAGGGCAAAGTTTGTTTGTGGATGGCGGGGCGAGTATTGGTCGATTGATAAGCTAGCAGCCTGCTTTGACACCGCTGGCTCAGGTGGAGATTTTAATGTTTATTGTAGTCTATCAAGGCATTTTGAATGAGGGGAAAGAAGAGCAATATCCTGGCGCATGGAAAGCTTGCGCTAGTCTTTTTGTAAACCACTGTGGTGCGAAGTGCGCCCGGTTATATAAAGATGTTCTTGGTAATTACGTCGCAATTTCATTCTGGCCTGATAAAGAAACTCGTGACACTGTTTGGCATAAGGCAGAAGCCTCAACGCCAGAAATTAAAGCGGCTGTAACTACTATAAAAGATTGCTTGAAGAGCTACACTGAGAGTCATTTCAAATTAGAAGTAGAATTAACTGAGTTATTAAGTTCTCTGACTTTATTAGACGAGGTTGATAATCCAAGAGATCAATAGTGTCAGACCAGGCTGGTCTGACACCGTTGGGCTTTTTATCGATTCTGAAGAAATGGCCACTCCTTAGGTGGCCATTTTTTTTTGGGAAGATCAGGGCCGCAATGGATCTGATCAGCGAGTGTAAGTAGAAGCGGTTCTAGCCTCAACAGGCAGAGAGATCAATGGTGTCAGACCAGCCTGGTCTGACACCATTGAGATTTTTGGGCTTCGAAGACTCAGCAGCAACCACGCGCCAACCTACGGCTTAGGTACGACACCGGGAGCTGCTGCTTCATCTGCTTTACCAGCCCCACCTCCTGCAGCGGCTGCAGTTGAAGGAGGGGGAGGGAGTAAACTACTGGATGAGCGGCTAGGTGATAATGCTCGCGCATCTTCTCGCGGAGCCGATTTTTTTTTACTGGCTTCCATTTCTTCTGAAACGCTTACTTGGCTTGCAATCACAGCGAGCATAATCTCAAATTCAGGAGTGAGTTTTAATGCGCTCTTAAAATCTTCAAGAGCTTCTGGGTATTGACCTGCAGAGGCCTTTTCAATGCCTCGTTGATGATAGGATTGGGCGAGTTTATCTTTGACAACCGATTTAGTGAGGGCGAGGTTTCCTTGTATATGCAGTGCCTTTATTGCATTCGAGCCTAATGCTAAAGCCGCTTGAAATTCAGGTATATGTCGTGCCTTCATTGCGTCTGAATTGAGTGCTAAGGCGGCCTCAAAGTCAGCTATTGCTGCTGTATAATCTTTACGTCCAAAATTTAGAATGCCGCGCGCAGTGTGAGCCTGTGACAATGGAAGGGGGAGTGTGGCATCAGTAGGATCTAAGCGTTTTAATCCTAGAAGAATTTCTATTGCTTCATCGTATTTTTTAGAATTCATTTTCAGGCAAGCTAGATGATAAAGAATATCTGGCATGTCGGGTTTAAGTGCCAATGCAGACAGGCAATCTTTTGCATCACCCGCGCTATCCTTTAGTAGAGACTTTGCTGTTGCCCGCTGTAAATAAGCACATACTAAATCTTCATAGGCTGAAACCAAAGAGGGATCGCGATCTAATACACGATTATAATCTGCTACGGCTCCCGCAGCATCTCCTGAATTTAGTTTCGAATAAGCCCTGAGATGAAAGACCTTTATTACATCATCTTTAAGCGAGAGAGCTCTAGTGCAATCTTCAATGGCACCCGCATGGTCATTTAAAGATTGTTTGCAATTAGCTCGATTCACATAGGCTCTGAATGAATGGGGATTGGCGGATATTATTTGATCATAAACTGCCAAAGCTTCTCGATGCTTATTATCAAGTTCAAAAAATTGGGCTTCCATGAACAAAGTCTCTTCATCAGGTGCTGCTCTACTCATTATTCGTTCCTCATTAAATAGGTTAGTTAAGTTATAGGGCGATCATATTAATACACAATGCGAAATTCTAGAAGAATGCAAAGCGACTAGAAAATCGACCACACTAAGATCCCAATACAGGAGCACGAGCAGCCGCTTGTTGTGTGGCAGGAACAGAAGCAGCAGAATGAACAGGAACTGCTGGAAAATCAGTCTCTCTTAGGGGCAAGGCAGCTGTTTGTTGAGCTTCTCGAGGGGGCGGGAAGAATCCTGCAGCAAGAGAGCTTCTTTCATTTGTTTCAGCGCTTCTCTGAGGTGTTGGATCCTCTAACTCTGGAGCTGGGGCAGGTGCGGCAGCGGGGACTGGAGCAGCAGCCGTGGTAGCAGGAGGCGCAGCAGCTTCTTCTGCGTAAGTTTCACCAACAGGGCTGGGAGGGAGATATGGAAAAGCTGGAAGTGCCGCCAGTGCTGCAGCTAATAAGCTTTCGGGTGTTGCTGCAGCAACAGCGGCAGTTAATTCTGTAGATTCTGTCGTCGGATCGGCGGTTTCGGGGGCTGAAGGAGGGAGATTAAGGTATCGATGTTCCGATAGCCTAGTCGTAGCTTTTCCTTTTAATGCTGCGGCTTCTGGATAAGCGGAAGGCCGCGCTTCAGCTGCTGCGCCTGCTCCAGCCGCTGCCGGGGCTCTTAATTCTGGACGAACACTAGGAGCCATAGGAAGAGGAACTTCATCAGCAGTCATAAGCTCTACGCTAATTCCAAGCTTGGAAAAAGTCTCACTCACTTCCTGAGTAAGCATTGTGGAAAGATAATCAAAGCCAAGTTCAGCCACCTCTCTCTGCTCTGGATATTCACGCCAGCCACTAATACCCCTTGGGTTTTTCCAAGCTTCAAGATCTAAAGTATAATCGACTACTTCAGCGGAGCCCCAATATCCATAGTAAGCAGTGCGAAGGCTAGAGCTCTTGTAGCGAGGACATTTTGGGTCTAGTTTCCAGCGCAAGCAAGAACGTTCTTTAATAGTTACTCGCGAGGGTCTGTGTAAATTGAGCCTGTCTTTCAGTAAAGAAAGGCTTTGAAGCTGTGCTTCCTTTGATCGAACAGCTCGTTGATTTTCTGAAAGTCTGGCCTCTTCTTGTCTAATACGCTCTAATTTTGGCTGATAATTAGTTTCAAGTTCACGTAGGCACGCAGTCAATTCAGCTGATTTTTGGGCGAGTACGTTGGAAGCTTCAGACGTTGTTATGCGTTTAGACAATTCCCCACATTCAGAATTTAATCTAGTAACCTTAGCTAACAAGCTATCGTGTTCAGCCCCAGGAAAACTACCCCGCAATTGAGTTAAGAGCTGTTGATTTTCCTCACAGTGTTTCTCTTCTGAGCTTAGATCCAAACTCCTTTTAGCTAATTCAGAGTTAATGGTTACTAGAAAAGAATTAATCTCCGAACTAAACGTATCTAGCTTGAGTGACATTAGCTCATACTCTACAGGATTAAATGTATTAGGATGGTTATGTTTAGGCATTAAGCGATAAACTTCCTCTAAAAATCGCCTCTGCGCGCTAGGATTGCCACGAAGAAAGCTAAAATTGACTATTTTCTTGAGCAGTTTTTGGCTTTGCTCGGCATAAGTTTGAATATCCCTGGCAGAATGGGGCATGCCAATGCGTTTATGAATGCTGATCAGATGTTGTAGTAATGCAAGAGGGTTTTGAAAATTTATATTTTTCAGAAGGTAGAAACGTGTCCAATTATCCTCCATATAAAAAGAGGAATGTCCGGTTTCTGAATTTTCAGAGGAGGGGCTGTCTTTAGCAGAAAAAGCGGCTAGTTCGGCTTTAAACTTGGAAAATTCACGCTCATCTTCCTCATTCATAGGCGCCACTAAGCCACCAAAAGCAGAACTTCTAACCCTATCATCGGGTGAGAATAATTGTGAAAAATTCTCTTCTGCGATACCGAGGCTCCTCAATTCAACCAGTGCTCCATAGTGTTGTGGCCCCAAAGCTGTTTCGAGTTCATGAAAAGCGTCGAATTCGGGGTCTCCCCAATAGTGCATATAATTACCACCAATAGGCCCCTCCAACATTAATTTAGCTAATTGATGAATTTCATCGGTTGTTAAGAAAGAGCCAGCTTTTTTTTGTTTTACGATTGTGGATATGGCTTGTAGAAAAGAGGGGGCACTTAGAGCAAAAGGAAAAATGCTGGTACTCCTTTTTTTGTACTTGGCCAACAAAGGACCTAGAGAATCCACGTTTACTGGCGGTAATGGTCGCATACTTTACTCCTGAGTTAATTCATTCGATGTTGCTAAGTTATCATGAAAATATTAAGGAAATATTAAATGTACGCCACGATTGATAAATTCATTTCTTCGAATTACATCCAATCGTGTTGGCATTGTATGTGGGCTCCTATAATTAGTTAGGCAATGTTTTTGGTTGGCGATATTATATCCGTCGCCTCTTGAGGGGCGACGGGTATAAATAATCTGAGATTATTTTTCTTAAGCCATGCTCATGCCTCGGCCCTCGCCACTTCCATGTTCGTCTTTACCTGCGCGTGGTCTCTTTTCGGCAGATGTCGTCCTGTCATATTCTGCCTGAGCTGATGCCCAGGCTTTCTCATCATTGGACCTGATAGCATTAGCCAATAGAGGATCTGTTACCAAACCCGCAAGCCTGCTTCTTTCTTCGGCAGTTAGCTTAATGTGTTTAATCGTGCTAGGTGAGAAGCCGTTCGCGATTAAGTGCAGTACAGACCTTATCTGTGAATCAGCGGGTGTTGAATCGAATAAACTTGGACCTGGCATAATGACCTCCATAAATTAAAAATCGAAGCTAACAAAACTTGTGCTTAAGTATTTTCAGCGAAAACAATCTTATTGAAATTTCCTTTCTAATACTACAAAACTGTAGGGATGAGCATTAGCTTTATCAACCGAGCAGTCTGTTTGTCTCCTGGCGGTGTCAGACCAATCTGGTCTGACACCGCTGTGCGATCGGTCTGCTCGCCTCGTTGATGCGCTCAGCGTGAAGCTACGATCAAGCTGCGTCAATTTGATAGCGTCAACATTAACCAATACGTTGATGAGTCGCGTGCGCCTCTCTGTGCTGCTCAGAGACAGAAGCAAGCTCTGCGTTGGCTGGCATTTCGTCTGGTAAAAGTTTTCGTTGAGATAGGAATAATCCAAAATCTGCTTCAGTCAATGCCTTGAGGAACACGAGGGTTTTCTTTTTCATCGATACATTTTTATCATAAACTGAATAATTGTGACTTTTGGTAATCGTTTTTCCTTTTCGAGTGTGCTGTTCTATTTTTTCTTTTAAAGTTCTTTTATGCCTATAACTTCCCTTCGAAGTTTCTAAAGAAGGGTTAAGAGCACAATACTCTTTTAGTGTTTCGAAAGACTGAATATTTCGGAGTAGGGGCGCAAGGTCTCCGCTTAATTGTTCTGGAGCGATATATTTGAACGAGTGAGGTTGACCTATCGAGATGCCCATTACCTTTCCAGTCTGAGGAAAGGGCGTATTTTCAAGCCTAGTCAATTGTTCATGTAAATCAGGAATTCGCGCCAAACAACTTGCAGAATCAAAAGCAAAAACACCACAACTTCCCATGTCATACTGAAAGGGCCCTCCAGTATAATTAAGGTGGGCTCTCGGAAGAATGCTTGCTATTAAAGGAAGTACACTGGTCAAGGAGGATTCAGTTTTAATTGAATCTATTAAATAAAATGAAAGCTGCCCCGCCTTAAAAGCAATATCCAGAGTTGACCAATGTCCAAAATTTTGATACAAAACTTGAAAACGAAACTCTGCTTGTGATTTGTTCATTTTTTTATTTAGATCTTTAAATAAGTCGGTCAACTCACAATTAAATTGAGTAGGCTCATCTTCAATAAAATTATATCGAGATACGACTAAGCAATTAAATGGAAGGCCTTTCTTTGCTCGGCTGGCCTTTTTAGTGGCAACCACCATCGCCATAGAATCTTTTGAATAGCTTGTATGCCCGTGGTTAGTGGAAAAGAATTTAATAAAATGAGCTCGTTTCTTAGACATGGGTGATGCGAATAATTTGAGCTTGAATAGGTAGGTGATTAATAAAAAAAGCCCACCCGTTACTAAGGTGATCAATACCAAGCCCAATATATAAATTGCCAGAATTAAAGGATGGGTTCTGAGCATTTCAGCGTCTGGATCGCTGTTAGTATTTATCTGCTGTCTCATAGTATTCTCAACTATCATTAATGTGATAATCTTCACTGCAGTAACATACATTGGCTTAAGGAAATTTTAATGACTAATCAGGGGGAAAGATACGATTTAATGGCTGCTGATTTTGCAAAACTGCGAGATTCCTTTAATACCGAGCAAAAGTATATAGATCTCCTCATTGATTATTTGAAGCCAGGGTCGTCTATTCTGGACTTGGGGTGTGGATCAGGTTTCCCCATTGCTTCCTATTTAATTGATCATGGCTTTAAGCTCACTGGCGTTGATGCCTCAATTGAATTATTGAAAATTGCCAAAATAAATTGCCCTACAATGGAATGCATTTATGGTGATCTGCGTTATGTTGAATTAAATAAGCAATACGATGCCATTATTGAATGGTGGGCTCTATTTCACATTCCAAAAGAAGATCACGCGAAAATGATTGCACGCTTTGCTTCCTGGCTTAAGCCTGGAGGGATTTTGGAATTTACGACAGGTGATCATGAGTATGCAGACAGCAGCAGTGATATGTTAAATCAGGAATTGTATTTTTACAGTCATGCTCCTAAATTCTATGAGCAACAACTTAAAGAAAATGGTTTTGAAATTCTATTAAGCGAAAATGATCAAGAAACACATTTAGTGTGGATAGCAAAAAAGTCTTAGTGGATTAGAGTAAGTTGACAAGTTACGTACGCCCCCCTATTGCGATGCTAAAGCCGGATAAGTAAAAAAGAGAAAGTGTACTAAATTTAAGCTGAAGTGGGTGAGTATGCTAGCCTCGATGGCTTTGGTTTTTTGATATGCCCAGCCGTAACCTAGTCCTGCGACACTGGCTAAAAGCATATATTGAATTCCTCCGGGATAATGCGCCAATCCAAAAAGCAGAGAGGCAAGTATTATCCCTATTGTTTTTCCTCCCTTAAATTTATTTAAGATTAAGCATAGATATTTTTGAATAAAGCCACGAAAAAAACATTCTTCCGCTGTACAGACAAGGAGCAAATTTGTGAATGACCAAAGCCATAGGCTTTCAGGAAATTTGGGTTCAAAGCGAACAAATTGAAAATAGGTGGCTGGTATTAAAATAATGCCCATGGTTAACAAAGCTATGGGCCATGTTTTTTTTAAGACCTTTATCCATCCAGCTTTTCTCTGAATGAGTGGCAGGGTAAAAGCTAGAATAAACAAGCCCACGATGGTTTTATCAATATTGAGATAGAGGGTAAAAGGAATTGCATCTTGGCTTATATAAATTTGATTTAACACTTTTAGGTTATTGAAACCAGGAAAGTAATGAGTTTCTAGGCCAACTCCCAGTATAGCTACTGATAGTCCTGAAATAATTTTTATTTTAAAAGAGCTATCAGACTTTCCTAAAAAATAAGATGCGAAAGCAAGAAGTACGATAGGTATAAAAGCAATGAAGCTTATTTGCTTTGTCAGTAATCCAAATAATAAACAACTGGCTAATGCAATGCTCCAGAGAGGAGGGAAGGATTTTTTTGAATACCAAACTAATAGTACAGATAGGTATAAAGACCCATAACACAAGCTGATTAAAAAGTGATTTAAGATCCAGGTCATTTAGCGATTTCCTAGAATCCGGGTGAGTGAAATAAAGGTAGTGCCATTGGTGCCTAGCAGCTTTTGTTTTGATATTAACCCTGAATGAAAGAAACGGGTTCCAGCGGCACAATGATCCACATTAGAAAATAAATCAGCAGAGGAAGGCCCCCTGCAACAATAAGTAAAACAAATATCAATCGAATCCACGTTGAATCGATGTCGAAGAAATTGCCTAATCCACCGCAAACTCCTGCCAACATGCGGTCACTGCGAGATCGATATAATTTTTTAGCTGTGCTCATATAGCCTCCTAAATAGGTATGATGTGGAGGGCATTATACCATACCAATGGTGTCAGACCAGTCTGGTCTGACACCGTTGGGCTCATTAACTAAGGTATATACCCGTCGCCCCTCAAGATGCGAAGCATCTTGAGGGGCGACGGGTATAGGATATAAGAACTAACTAGGTTATTCTATGCCCTTCTCAACGTGAGCCTTAATGGATAGTTGGCCTTGAGATATCATTTAAAGATATACGGAATCAGTGTATGGACATTCTGAGTAATAGATACCTTCAACGATCTGGCATTAAACATTTCACCCTTAAGCTAACAGCATCTGCTGTTCTTGCTTTTCATGCTGAAGGAGCAATCGCTTTTTCGTGCCCCATTACTATAAGTGATTCAACGCTTGCTGGTGTGGTCTGTAGCTTTGATACATTCCCCAGCGTTACAGTAGAAAATGGAGGGGTAGTGGGTGGCATTGCTATGAGCGCTTACAATCCGACTTCCTCATTCATTGCGATTGACCAGGGTGGGGTGATAAGTAGTCGTGGGACTGCGGCCATTAGCATAACAAACTCTTCACTTTCTAACGGTCTTTCTAATAGTGGAACAATCAGTGCTGATTTTTTAGGCATCAGCATCTCCGAGAGCTTGATTAATGACGGCATCTTCAACAGCGGGGCAATTAATGCTGGCAATACTGGGATAAAAATTTTCAGTACAAGCACCATTAGTGGTGGTATCTCTAATACGGGTGTGATTAGTGTGGGTGATGATTTTGACGGTTTGGTTATCAGCGACAGTGTTGTTAGTGGCGATATCTTTAATAGTGGCTCGATTCTTGCGACTGGTAGTGGTGAAGGTCTTTTAATTTTCTCCAGTACGATAGATGATATTTCCAATAGTGGGACGATTAGCAGTGTCGATAATGCTGGTATTGGGATCGCAGATATTAGCACTGTCGGCAACATCGGTAATAGTGGCTTGATTAGTGGTAGTGATGGTTTGTTAATCCGTAGCACTAGCACAGTTGGAGGCATATCCAATACCGGGGCGATTAGTGGTGTTCAGCATGGTATTTCGATTTCTGGCAGCGCCATTGCCGGCAGTATATCCAATAGTGGCACGATTAGTGGCGGTCAGGATGGACTATTGATATCCGGCACTGCAACGATCAGTGGTGGCATATCCAATAGCGGGACCATCCAAGGTGATACTTTTGCAATTAATATTTCTGGTAGTGATGTCAATGACATAGATATTCTTGGTCAAAGCGCGAGAATTATAGGAGCGGTGGAGGCAGTCGACACCGATGTGAATATTACTTCTGGAGCAATATTCACGAGCGAAGGATCTTATAGTGTCAATAATTTTAATATTGCCGATAATGCAGTATTTAACATGGCAAATACAATTACTGCTACTACTGCCGTTAACAATGCAGGAACTTTAGCCATTGCGAGTGAGAGCTTACAAACGATAACAGGTGATTACATTCAATTAACGGGAGGCCTATTTCAAACTAAAATTTCTAATGCAACAAATTACGGCCAATTAGATGTTATTGGCACGGCTGACTTTTCAGAAAGCGGAAATATTTTTGCACAAGTTGAGCAAGATTCTTCAATTTACGCAGGAGAGGGGTTCTCGAGTATTGTATCAGCAACAAGTTTGGATACACCGACAGACTTTCAGGTGAGTGATAATAGTTTTATTTGGCAATTTTCTGCCAATTCAAATTCAAATAATGTTGATCTTACTGCAACTATTGATCCAACGGCTTATGAGGCCTGTCAGGGCAACTATTGCCAGGGTGCGGCCACTGTTATTATTGGGCAAGTAGGGGCAGGAAATTCCCTATTTGGTCCTTATGCTGCAGTTTCCACAGAAAGTGCATTTCAAGCAGCCGCGAGTCAAGCAACACCCGAATTAACCAACGAAAATATTCAGGCTATTCAATTGATAACCAGAGCTGTTGTAGATGTCGTTCCTATGTGGGGTGCATTGCATGGAAAATCAGCGGGAGACGCGATGCTTTATCAACCGGGTAAAGTATGGTTAAAACCCTATGCTGCAAGCATGACGCAAAATGAAAATAATTCGGTGAATGGATTTAACGCGATAGCCTATGGAGTTGTTATTGGGAGAGATACACAACTAGCGGATGATTGGTTAGTGGGGGGCGCTTTTGCAGCAGGTGGAGATAATATGAATGGGAAATCCACATTGAGCGGGCAATCCACTAGCAGTAATGCTTATCAAGGCATAGTGTATGGCTCTAAAAAGTTTCTCCATGATCTCTATTTTGCTGGGCAAGCCTTAGTTGGCTATGAAAATAATGATACATCACGTTCAATTCCCTTGTATGCGAGTACAGCGAAGGGCTCATACAATAGCTGGTTTACTAACCTAAACGCAGAATTAGGATGGAGTACCCATGCATTAACTCAAAACTTAGTATTAACGCCACGGGTTGATGCGAGCTATCTTTTTATAAACCAAGGAGCTTATCAAGAATCTGGCTCTCCCATGGATTTATCGGTTGCTTCAAATAACAATTCATCGCTTATGCTCGGAGCCTATGGTGATGCAGCTTATCATTTAGCAAGCCTTCAAAGTCATTATGATCTTAGCTTAACAGGGTATGGAGGTATTGCGGGTGATGTGATTAATAACCAACCCCAAACCACGGCCACTTTTGTAGCGGGTGGCCCCAGTTTTTCTACTTTTGGCGTGCAATCAAACGGCGTGGTATTTCGTGGTGGCGCTGGATTAAATTGTGTCAGTAAAAATAAGCCCCTCTCTATTAGTTTTAACTATGATCTACAAGCGGGGAATAATGCTTATAGTGGTATAGGCTCTATAACTATAAAACGCGAATTTTAAGAGGTTGTAGGGGACGTACGTAAGTTGTCAACTTACTAGGAGCGTAAAACGTTTGAGTAAGTTGACAACTTACGTACGTCCCCTATGTGTTCCCGGAATTTTTGATTCTGACAAAAATCATTAGTAATACATCTGATATATAGTTAAAATGCGGAATTAAGCTGTATCAGCTAGAATTGAGAAAAAAAACGCTACCACAAAAATTTGAAAGCTTATAATGCAAAACGATAAAGCCTTGGTGATAAACGATCTAAAAAAAACCTATGAAAATGGCTTTCAAGCCTTAACTGGAATTGATCTGGAGATTAAGCGGGGTGAAATCTTTGCGCTGCTTGGTCCTAACGGCGCGGGCAAGACAACTCTTATTAATGCGGTCTGTGGTATCGTCCAACCGAGCTCTGGAAAAATTCTTGTTTGTAATTATGATAATGTTGCTAATTACAGAGCGGCACGTGCAGCGATTGGGCTTGTGCCCCAAGAGTTAGCAACCGATTCATTTGAGTCTGTCTGGAATACGGTGAATTTTAGCCGAGGTTTATTCGGAAAACCCCGCAACCCTGACTATATTGAAAAGCTACTCAAAGACCTCTCCCTTTGGGATAAGAAAAATGAACAAATTCGTCGTCTTTCAGGTGGTATGAAGCGACGGGTCATGATCGCTAAGGCTTTGTCACACGAACCAGATGTTTTATTTTTGGATGAACCCACGGCCGGAGTAGACGTCGAACTTCGTAAATCAATGTGGGCGCAAGTACGTGAGCTGCAAAAAACTGGCGTGACCATTATTCTTACCACGCACTATATCGAAGAAGCAGAAGAAATGGCTGATCGAATCGGCGTTATAAATAGAGGTCGATTGATTGTTACAGAATCGAAAGATGTGTTAATGGAGAAAATGGGCAGAAACCAGATGGTTTTTAGCTTGCGCAAACCTATTCAAACTCTTCCATCAAATCTTTCCAAATATTCCCTTAATCTTGCGGATAATGGAAATAAACTGGTTTACACCTATAACACACATCAGAACGACCATGATGTTTCGGATCTGTTAGAAAGCTTGATAGGAAATAATATTCATCCTAAAGACATTGAAAGCCGTCGAAGTAGTCTTGAGGAAATCTTCATCCAACTGGTGGGCTATGATTAATTACCGTGGCATTCGCGCAATTTATACTTTTGAAATGGGGCGCACATTGCGCACCCTCGGCCAAAGTATTGCCTCGCCTGTTATATCGACAGTGCTTTATTTCATCGTTTTTGGATCGGCAATGGGATCACGTATCCAGACGATTGATAATGTACCCTATGGTGCTTTCATTGTTCCAGGCCTGATCATGCTGACTGTTCTAGGGCAGAGCGTTTCGAATGCTTCATTTGGAATCTACTTCCCACGTTTTACAGGGACAATCTATGAAATTCTATCTGCCCCATTGTCTTTTATGGAAATTGTTTTGGGTTATGTAGGGGCTGCTGCTAGTAAGTCGATTATTATTGGCACCATCGTACTGATAACCGCATCGTTCTTTGTTCCTCTGCATGTTGCCCATCCGCTTTGGATGATATTCTTCCTAGTCATAACGAGTGTGACCTTCAGTCTAATGGGTTTTATTATCGGTATTTGGGCTGATGGATTTGAGAAATTACAACTTATCCCCCTGCTGATTATTACACCGCTGACATTTCTAGGTGGTAGCTTTTACTCGATAAAAATGTTGCCAGCTTTCTGGTATAAGCTCTCTCTGCTGAATCCAGTGGTCTATCTTATCAGCGGTTTTCGCTGGAGTTTCTATGAACAGGGCGATGTCAGTTTGGGTATCAGCTTAAGCGTAATTGGGCTATTTACTGTTTGCGCCCTTGCTATCATTGCTTGGATATTCAAAACGGGCTACCGGCTAAGAAAGTAAGGTTCTTAAATTTTCAATAACTGCTCAAGGCCCACTTAAATTCTATTTATAAGCGGCCAACACTTTGGATCGCTTAGTATTTAATTCAATGATCGGTTTTGGATAATTCAGAAAAATAGGTTTTCGGTAAGGCTCATGAATGACTTTGTTATCGAGTAAGCTCAGTTCGGGGCAATACTGTCGAATAAAAGTTCCCTCGGGGTCAAAGCGTTTGCTTTGGGTGATGGGATTAAAAATTCGGAAATAGGGTGCTGCATCGGTTCCTGTGGAAGCACACCATTGCCAGCCGCCATTATTGGCAGCGAGATCTCCATCGATGAGTTGTGACATGAAATAAGTCTCGCCCAAACGCCAATCAAAGAACAGATTTTTTACCAGAAACATGGCTACAATCATACGCAACCGATTATGCATCCAGCCTGTCTGTTTGAGTTGGCGCATGGCGGCATCAATTAAGGGGTAGCCCGTACGGCCTTCTTTCCAGGCGTCAAATTGCTTTTGGTTAAAGTCCCATTTGATTTTGTCGGCGCTGATTTTATAGGGCCTATTCATTGAAACGCGTGGTGCTGCCATTAAAATAGTTTTATAAAATTCGCGCCAAATCAATTCGCTCATCCAAGTTAAGGCGCCTTTGTTGCCTGAATCGAGTTGTTGTTTATTTTCAATTAAAGCCGCTTGAAAACACTGGCGCGCTGAAATCATGCCGGCGGCTAAATAAGGTGATAAGCGACTGGTTCCTGTGATCGCTGGGAAATCACGTTGTTTGTCATAATCAAATAGTTTTTCAGTGATGAATTTATCAAGTCGTTGGTCGGCTTGTTTCTCCCCAGCAGGCCAAAGCCTGGGGTTTATATCGGAGCTAAAGCCTGAGATTTTTTCGGGAATTGTCGAGGATTTAATGCCCAAGTCTTGCTATCTTTTAGGGGCGAGTAAGACTTTAACACCACCTCTTTCTAAATAGGCTTGCATCCAGCGTCGTTTAAAAGCCGTGAACACTTTGAAGTAATCACCTTGTTTATTGTGAATGCTGCCCGGGACTAGAATGAATTGATCGTCGTAACGGTGGCATTCAATATTCTTAGCTTGCAAATGTTCGGTAACAAGAGCGTCGACTTTGGCTTCATTGAATTCATATCGCTTATTAAAAAATAATGCTTCTGCCTTATGTTGAGTCAAGATCTTGTAAATTTCAGTGGGAATTTCAGCTGTGTTTTTTACCGATGATACAAGTAGGGGGATATTTAATTTGGCTAAGCTTAGCTTTAGTTCCTTGAGTCCTTCCAGGATAAAGTTTACGCGGCAGGCGGCAGTATGATGTTCGTGCCACATTGAGCTGTCTATCACATAAAGACCGATAATTTGTGCATTGGGGTAGAGGCTCGCTTGATGTAAAGCGGTGTGATCGTGGATTCGTAAATCTTCCCTAAACCAAACAAAGTTAAGCATATTTTTCCTTAATCATAGTTCAATCTCATAAATTAACCGCTGCCAGTTTAATTTTTAAGTCAATGAGGAGCAGGGCCTTAGTTTACACCATCTGCCCGGCAGTCCAACCAGTATGATAGAGGGCGCAATCTGAGCTATAAAAAAGGGAAGAATTGGCAGATAAGGGACGGGGTCGTACGTAAGTTGACAACTTACGCACGTCCCTTCGCCCCTACTCCTCAGTCATCTGGCAAGATATACAAACTGACAAAGCTTAATAACTCAAAGCCACCTTGAAGCATGTGGTTTCCCTCAAGAGAAAAATTCAAGCATTCAAATAATTCAATTTCTTAAAACTTCCATGTATAAGAATTTCTTTCATCTTTAGGTGTCGATAGAAAGTGAGGACACTCCCCTTTCAATTTTTTAAAAAAAGCTTCTACATTAGCCGGTAAAGAAGGAGAACAATCTATTCTTTTAAAATTTTCAAACAAAGGGCTATAATATTGGCGATAATTATGTGACCCCCCTGTAATTAAAACCACCCGATTGAGAGCCGAGGGGCTACCTGCTTTTTGTAAAGCAGAATAAGCACAATCCATCATCACTTCCTCTTGGCGCCTATACATGAAATCGCCCGCCTCAACGGTACGTAGAGCATCATCAAAAGCCTTTCCCCATTCTCGAGAAGGCCTGGATCTATAGACTGCATTAATCTGTCCATCAGTGAAATGATGAATTAATGCAAGAAGGTCATTTCTTGAAAGAGAAGCTAAATAGGATTTTTGCTCTTCTGATAATAGCGCATAATCATCAGGTAACTTTTTTGTAGGAAAATGTCGCACTAGCACTGGAAGTTTTGTTTTTTTGAAATCCACAAAAAAAGGATCCTTTACAAGGTTTGCATCGTTAGTTAATCCTTCATCCACTAGTATTGTATGTTTCGTATGTCTTTGAAGGTAACGTAATACTTCATAATAAGAGCGGCTTATTGCCGATAATGTAGATCCAGTGTGGTGATTGGGATCAGCTAAATAATTTGTATCATGAAAAATAGCTAATTGAACCAACATTGCTCGTAAAGTAGGTTGATGTGGATCTATGGTGCAACTTTTTTTCTCCAGAAGTCTTCTATCAAATTCTAAGATTTGTGGTGGAACTCCAAAAATAGCTGGGTAGTGTTTTCTCGCGTAATCCTCGAAGCAACTAGCCTCTTCTCCTGGGAAGGTATGCGCTAATTCTTGTATAGTAGCTTTATTTAAAACGCGTCGAGGCAATTGAGCTGTTAATAAGGCAGTTGGCTCCTCATCGTCTGCTACTAAAGCCGCTCCTCTTCTATTAAGTGGCTCGTTAAAGGGTAAGCCCGTGAAATAAAGTGCTGACATAAAAAGGGTATTTAAAAGGCCTCGCATATTTTTTCTCTCCTTTATTTTGGCTGGAAAGTTAGTCTAGTTGGGGATTATTATCAAGTCAATTTGAAAAAGAATGTATTCAAATCTAAGTTTCATTTTTTAATTCATAGACAAAAAGTTCACGGTTATAAAAAATTTTTAGACACCTCAAAAATCTAGTGGCACATAGGGGACGTACGTAAGTTGTCAACTTACTGAAGAGCTAAAAATTTGAGTAAGTTGATAACTTACGTACGCCCCCATGCCTGAAACTATCATATACTTGCTGATTCAAGGGGATGGCAATTTGCCATCCCCTTTGATTCAATAACTACTCTTGAAAATTTTTATAGGAAGTGTATAAGCTTTCCTGTCTTCATTTAAAATTGATATTTACTCAATCAGAGAGGGTCTCAATGTTAATTCTTGGATGAGGTGCTGCTATGATTTTCATGGCGAACTTTAATTAAAGAACTTGAGTATTCAACTCCTAATTTAGAAAAATCAGAGGTAGGTCTATGCGTGCAATTAAAACCATTTTATTTCACCTGTTAAGAACGTTTCGAGGTCTTGTTTTGACATGTTTTAAATTCCTGGGCGGGATTTTTATATTTGGTTTTATCGCGATGCTAATATTTGGAAGCGAAATGCGGTTCATGCCAAAGCTTATGAGTTTTACATTTGGCGTAGGCTTTTCAGTTTTGGCTTGGTATTACGACGTACTTCTGCTCAAGCTGAAGCCTGATAACGTAGATTTCGTTCTTTTACAATAAAATTTTGGATACTTTTAAATTAAAAAATTGTAATGATTGAAATGACCTCCTGCTGAAATTTCTGCTCTAAATGAATAGGACTATAGACATGAACGAATCAAAAGAATTAGAAGATGCAGCGGGTAGGCTATTTGATAAAGTCAGCCCTTTAATTGGAGAGATAAAGAAGCTTCAAGATCAGGCTAAAGCATTAGGTATTTTTGTAGGAAATCGGCCTCTGTGTGAATGCCTAGATTGTCATCTTTTTGAAAATGTGAATTTCTCTGGGGAATTATTCGTATATTATGATAAAAATTACAATGATGATACAGGGCTAAGATTTAAAGAATTAGAAGAAAGTGCTATGTCATGTCCGCAATGTGGAATAGTCTTTTGTCCATATGACCCTGACTATTAATTTTCACTGGCACATCTAAGGGTATTGATAAGTCTTGGACCTAAAGTTATTAAATATAGATTTTTAAGACTGTGAGCGGTCTATGATTCATGCCTATTTGTGGGTATTATCCGAGCTCATTACTGCAGTAAAGGAGTTTAGTGATTAATCATTAAATGTTTTACTAGCTGATCTTAACCTGTATGCATAGATTTCAGAGAGTGGCTATGAACCTAGAGCAACTTAAACTAATAGCCGAGCAAAGAGAAACCAAAACCGTTGAGCTGAAGAGTTCAACGGCTTCTCTGCGTGGTGCTTTTGAATCAGTCTGTGCTTTCCTAAATGCTAAGGGTGGCACTGTTTTAATTGGCGTTAAAGATAATGGCGAATTAGTAGGACAGGAGATCAGTGATGCCACGCGCTTGGATATCGCTAGAGAGATTAAAAGAATAGAGCCAGCAGGCACTATCCATATTGATTATGTTGAGCTAAAGAAAGGCAAGACTGTCATTGTTATTCAAGTTCCTGTGGGTGAGCATGCTCCCTATATTTATGATGGTAGGCCATTTGAGCGTAATGAGTCTGGTACAGACAGAATGTCTCAGCATCGTTATGAGCGGCATTTGATTGCCCGTGGAGCTTTAAATCACGCGTGGGATGAACAACCAGCGCTTGGTTATGATATTGATTCTTTAGATCATGATGAGATACGTAACACGATTAGAGATGGCATCAATAAAAATCGTATAGCCGTTGAGGTGCTCAATTACAGTATTGAAGATATGCTGAAATACCTAAAACTGGTGAAACAAGAAAAGCTGCTTAATGCAGCCGTTGTATTATACGCAAAGGATGTCGAGCCTGATTATCCACAGTGTTTGATTAGAATGACCCGATATCGTGGTTTAGATAAGCTTTCCAATTTTATGGATAGCAAGCATATTGAAGGTAATACTTTTAAGCTGTTATCCGAAGCCAATTATTTCACTATGCGACATTTGCCTGTAGCAAGTTTCTTTGAAACAGATAGTTTTACACGAATCGATAAACCTGCTTTGCCCGTCATGGCTATACGAGAAGCTTTGATCAATGCCATTAGTCATAGAGACTACACTAATCGATCTGCCACCATATCAATGGCAATCTTTGATGATCGTTTAGAGATTTGGAACAACGGTATTTTGCCTCCAGAGTTAAAACTTAAAGATTTAAAGAAGCAGCATGAGTCTTATCCCAGAAACAGGCGAATAGCCAAAATATTTTATAGTAGGGGGTGGGTTGAAAAGGCTGGTATAGGTACTCTGCGGATAATAGAAGACTGCAAAGAGCTGGGAGTGCCCGATCCCGAATTTACAGAATACTCTAGTGGCCTTGCAGTAATTTTTAGATTTAAGGAGCCCATGGGTGAGGTTAGGCCTACAAAAGCATTAGAGCTAACCCCAAGGCAGCGTGAAATTTTAACGCTGTTAGAACAGGGTCAGTTTAATGGCGCTCAAATAGCTGGAATGTTGAAGAATGCCCCCACACTCCGCAGTGTTCAGATAGATTTATTAAGGTTAGAAGAAGAAAGACTGGTTAAACGTGAAGGTAAGGCTAGGGCTATGGTTTGGAGATTGCTTAAGGATTAATTGCGAAGTATTGCGAAGTATTGCGAAGCCTCCTGCCGATAAACTGATAAATGGAGTGGAATAAGTAAGCTTACAGTGCTCTCTAAGAGTACCCTTGCTCCGAGCGGAGGACTATTTCAAGTTGACAACTTACGTACGTCCCCTATGTGTGCCCAAAAGAAAGAGACTAATTCAGTCAGATTTGAAATACTTTTTTGCATACTATGTTCTCCGGTTGGTTAAAGACAATCACGAACACGGTTATGCTAAAAAAGAACGAAGAGTTTTTGGGGAATTGAGACTAAATTTTGTTAACAGCTTGTTTTAAAATAGAAAAAAGTTGGACAAACGGTTGGTAAAATAAGTTTAATTGGACCTGGATAGAGAGTTTTGCGCTAGGTCGGCAATATGGTTACAAAGGGTTAATACTTCTTTTGCTTTCACATAGTATCCTAGATGGATCATTTGTTGGTTTTCTACATTAGCTTCATAATTGCTTGTTGGTATTTTTTTAATTACGATTTTTCCTTCTGTTGTGTACGCGGGACCTTCTGAAAGAAGGCCTAAAAATATTATTTTGTTTCCAAGAAGTAAGCCGCCATTTTTATTTGGAAAGGAGCCTTCCATGCAAATTAAAATTGGTGATCCTGATGATCCTGGAAAGCAAGCAATATCAACAATTCCAATGCTTTTGTTTTGAAAATTGGTAGCTGGGTGAGTTGCAGTGATTCCCTTTCTAATAATAGGAAAATTATTATGGTCATCTCTTAATGCGATAGGGTAGCCGGCCATTATTACTTCATCGGCAACGCTTGAAATGGTCTGCAGTTCTTCATCAGTCTTAATTAATAATTCGTTGATAAAGTTTCTAAAAATGATTTTTCCTAGTTTATTTTTTGAAAATTCACTAATGGGTAGAAAAAGTAGTGCTCCTAAGTCAATTTCAGGGTTTGGGTGTGGAACCCAAAAATTATGGATGTCATTAAGGATAATTTCAAAAGATGTTCCTATGGGTCCCCAGTTGTTATTTATAAGTTGAGCCTCATGAAAACGGAATTTAATGCCCGCGCAGTTTTCTATGACATGTTTGTTGGTTAGGATTAATTCAAACACAATTTCGTTGATTTTCGTTGTAAAGAAAAAGCCTGTTCCAGATGATATTGGGGTAAGGTTATTTGATAATCCTTCAATAAGAACTGTGTTGTACAGTAATTGCTCAGCAATGGACTGAGGGATAATAGTAACTTTGGTATCCAATTTTGATTGGCCTTAAGATGAGTGCCTTTTATAGAATCAGAAAAGGCTTCACTATTTTGTTTCTAAAGTGGCGACATTTAATTCTTTAGATTTTCGTTATATTACGTAACCACTTGATTATATGGTGGGCCCACTAGGACTTGAACCTAGGACCAAAGGATTATGAGTTTCAATTTAATGTATTTTGAATTAAATTGAAACAAGTTTAAAGCCCGTTCAAATCTTTTAATACTCTTTATTTTTCAAATAGATAGATATAAAAACTAGTTGTAATGAACTAGCAGATACTTTATTAATTAATTTTTAAGGTGTCTATATATTGTCTATATTTGAAAATGAAAATAACTAAATTAAGCGTAGAAAAATTACCGATTCCGGTGCTTGGGTCTGAAAGCAAAGTGCCTCAGAAGTATTGTTATTATTATGACGATTCTTTAAAGGGTTTTGGAGTTCGTGTCAGCTCTAATGGTGGAAAGTCATTTTTTGTTGAAAAAAGAATTAACAGAACATTACGTCGTATCACTTTAGGGCGCTTTGGCGAGTTGACGGCCGACAATGCACGCAGATCAGCTCTTAACTTGTTGGGACAAATTGCCGTAGGTGTTGATCCCTTAGCTGAAAAGAGAGTGGCTAGAGCAAAGGCGGTGACTCTAAAGCAAGTGTTCGACGATTACCTCCATGCTCGAAAATCATTGAAGCCTCAAACCATTCATAACTACAAAGGAATATTGAGGCTCGCTTTTGAAGATTGGTATCACAAGCCGTTTGCATCAATCAGTAAAGATCAAGTTATTAAACGTCATGAACTGTTAGGCAAGCAACGCGGATATGCTCGCGCCAATTTGGCTATGAGATTGTTGCGAGCCTTATTTAATTTTGCCTCGGCTCAATATGAAGATGCCGAGGGGAAATCACTGATTACAGAGAATCCCACCAAGAGACTTTCTCAAACTAGAGCGTGGTATCGTGTTAAACGGCGAGAAAGCTACATTAAAGCCCATGAATTAGCTAGTTGGTATCAAAGTGTTCAAGAGGTGGGGAACGCCACTATACGCGATTATTTGCTCCTGGTTTTATTCACAGGGCTGCGAAGAGAAGAGGCGGCTAGTCTTAAATGGGAGCAAATCGACTTTAAAGCCAAAACACTTAAAGTGCTTGATACCAAAAATTCAGAAGCCCATACTCTTCCACTTTCAGATTACTTGTTCGAGCTTTTATCGAATCGCAGAGCAGAAGCGATTGGTGATTATGTCTTCCCAGGCCCAGGCTCTAAAGGTTACATTATTGAATGTCGTAAACAGATGATTAAAATCACAGAAGCAACTGGAATCAGTTTTACTATTCATGATTTACGTAGAACTTTTATTACCATAGCCGAGAGCTTGGATATCCCTGCTTATGCACTGAAGCGTTTGTTAAATCACAAAATGAATAATGACGTGACTTCTGGATATATTATTACTGATGTTGAAAGACTTAGAAGGCCTATGCAGACTATTTCAGATTTTTTATTAAGGTGTAGGGAATAAGCTGCCATATTTGGCTGGTTGAGGATAAATTTCAATTTTAGAGGTCGATTGATGATGAATGATAAAGATTCTCCCTCGCACTATTTCTTTTATGATGAATTTTTATGAAGCCTCTGAACCTAGTAAATATGTATTGCTATTGAGAGCGATCTTTATTTTAATCTTGCAAGCTGTCTGAAATAGAATGAATTCCTACTATTTTCCTTTTATTGGGGCTAGTAGCATTATTTTTCTCAATTAATTTATTTACTGTATAAATATAATTAAAGACTATCTCATTAATTTCTTTGTCAATTGACCCCATCAGTGCGCGGTCAATATAGCCTTCGCAGGCTTTTAGGAAGGTGTTCCCCCATCCTTTTACTTTATTGCTGATAAGCATCAAAGTGTTGGTCATTGAGTGCTTTGAATCCAAATCATCCGGTTTCTTCATTTCTTTTAAACTTTGTTCCAGAAGTTCTCGAATATCTGATTTCAAAGAGCTTTGATTTTCTGAGCTGGGGGAGATTATTTTTCTTTTTAAATTGAATTCAAGGCCAAGAAAATTAAATTTTGATTTAGTATGGCCTTTTCCTGCTTTACTTCCGGCTTCTTCGGGGTTGTGAATCTCTAGACGAAGAGAAGTTAATATTTTCTTTGCTTTTTTAAAGGCCGCCTCTGTTGTAATTTGATCTTTTCCTAGAATTATAAAGTCATCAAGATATCTTATGCAGCTAAAGTCTGAATTATTCATTTTACAATCAAAGTCGTATAGAAATATATTGGCTATTAATGGAGAGAGGCAGCATCCTTGTGGAACACCGCTTTCGTCTAAATTAAAAAGATCGCCGTGGTTTTTTCTGAGTTTTTGTATGTTATTAAGTTCGAGCTTGGTGACAGATTTTAAGAGATTTATAAAATCAGACTCTGCTGAAAGGTCTAAGCCTATTGTATCTATTACAGAGTCTAAGTCTATTTTAGTAAAAAAATTTCTTATATCAGAGCGGATGTAATATGTTTTTCCATCCTCTATCAACTGACAAATCTTCTTCGCCGCATCGGGGACGCCCTTTCCCATTAGGGCGCCAAAACTTGATTTAACAGATAGATATTTTTTTTCTATCTTTTTTCGTGCCTGTAGGATATCAAGTATGGAGCGTTGTACTATCCTGACTGGAATTGGCGCAATAACCAATGGGCGAGATTTAGAATCTTTTTTCTTGATTGCTATTCCCTTGCTACCAGAAAAGATGAAGCTTCCATCTCTGAGCTGGCGCTCCATGCGCTTTAATTTTTTATCGATGTCATCTTGTTCAAAGCTGGTTATTTCATCTTTGGTTTCTTGGGATTTGGATTGAAGGCCATTCTTATGAATTTTGCGCCAAGCTTTCTTTAGCTGGCGTAGTTGTGTTACTTTTTGGAAAAGAGGGCTATGTTTTTCAGTATTGTGGTCCATTATATAGGAATCCCTGTGTGAGCCTTGACGGTTAACCTTGCTTACCAAGTATGTATAACTTCTCCCATGGTTGAAAATTTACAACCAAAGCGACTTTGACGCCGCTGCTGCCATCAAGGGCTTCGGAATTGTATTCCATCCCTATCTTGTAATTACAAGATTCCGAGACTTCGTTAATCAACCCGATCCTTGTGCCGGCAAGAAAGCCCCCCACAATCAGAGCTAGCAAGATGCCTTGTAGCCACTGTGTTTTGTGTGGTTTTTAGTTTTAACTTTACCCATGACTTTGCCCCGCTTCATTTTAGCTGTTTTTGGTTTTTGTCAATTGTAAGTGTACTTTCTTAACGCCCCAGCCTCGCTTGCCTCTCCCTGCTTTATAAAAGCTTATCGCCGCCCGCCAAGATTCACCATTTAAGGTTACGGCAATATGTGAACTTATGTTCACTTGGATTGGTAAGCTCTGCTGTAACTTCTCCCATGGTTGAAAATTTACAACCAAAGCGACTTTGACGCCGCTGCTGCCATCAAGGGCTTCGGAATTGTATTCCATCCCTATCTTGTAATTACAAGATTCCGAGACTTCGTTAATCAACCCGATCCTTGTGCCGGCAAGAAAAGTGGAGGGCATTATAGCATGGGTGATCTGTTGTTTTTCAATATTCCCTAATAGCGCACTTATACATCGCTGTGCGACGTATATGACTTGATCAACAATTGAGCAATCAAGATCCTCTGAAGTGAAGTTCAAAAATGCTACTAGTAGGGGCTCGCTATGGATTTTAGAAGTTGGTAATTATGCCTTAGCCTTTCAAATTAAAAATAGTTTTACATTAATATGTTTTGGTGATTATAATGCCAGTCACAACTGATGCAAGGCTCATAATGACCGTCAAGAAACCCATTACAAATTTAAAGTCTAAGATTGAGGCAGCAAGCCAGGATATGGGAGGCGAAGAGAGTAGAAGGCGTATGACGATTGATCTACCCATCCTCCTTCACACGAAGCTTAAGGTGGTGGCAGCTCTCAAAGGTAAAACCATGGCTGAAATTATCTGTGGGGCCGTTGAGAAAGAGTTAAAGGACGAATAAGCATAAAAAATGACCAATTCACAAGATTTTACTTTCCGATAAGTAAATAAAGCGTGGGATATAGGTGCGCGAACACCTATACCCACTAACCACAACATAACTATTGAGGAGTCATGCCATGGCTGAACGTAGCGTAAATCAATTTCCTTCATTAATAAACCAACAATTTAAAACTCAAGAAGCTTTGTTTGAGCGTCTGACTCAAGCAGAGGCTTTGGCTTCTATTGCCCTCTCGGAAGGCTTTTTAAATGAGGAACGGTATAGGATCCATAACTATTTATGGGTATTATTCGATCTTATTGTTGAGGCTAGAGGGTTCAGCGAGCAGTTGTTAAATGGCTTGTTGAGTAAAGATAGTGTTGTAATTGGCGAAGTGACAAAGGAATTAATATGAAAAGTGATTTAGCCATTTTTGAAGAGTATAAAATTCGACGTCACTATGATGAAGAAACTGAAACTTGGGTTTTCTCAGTTATCGACATTATACAGGCACTAACTCAGCAATCTGACCATCAGTTAGCCAGGAACTACTGGAAGGTATTGAAAAATAGGCTAAAAAAAGAAGGGAGTCAAACGGTTACAAAATGTAACCGTTTGAAGATGATCGCTGAAGATGGTAAATCAAGACTTACTGATGTCGCTAATGCTGAAACCCTATTACGCTTGATTCAATCTGTTCCTAGCCCAAAAGCTGAGCCTATTAAACTCTGGTTAGCCAAGGTTGGTTATGAACGTATGCAGGAAATGGCAGACCCTGCAAGATCACTCGATAGGGCTAGAGAGACCTGGCAAAAACATGGATACAGTGAGAAATGGATTCAGCAGCGGATGATGGGGCAAGAAACTCGTAACAAACTTACCGATTATTGGAAGAGGCATGGAATAGAAGAGGGTGATGAATTTGCAATACTCACTAATATTATTCATCAGGAATGGGCATCAATAAGCATCAAGGATCATAAAAAAGCAAAGGGATTGAAATCTCAAAATTTGCGAAATCACATGAGTGAGGCGGAGCTGATTTTTACAGCTCTTGCAGAATTGTCTACCAGACAAATAGCGGAGACCATGCAGGCAGAAGGAATGGTTGAAAACAAGATTGCTGGTAAGAAAGGAGGAGGGATTGCCAAAAAAGCACGTATAGAGCTAGAAGCCAAAACGGGTAAAAAAGTTGTTACTTCTGAGAATTACCTCTTACTAAATAAAAGTAAGGGATCTCAAGAAAAGTTGAGTAAAAAATCGGATGGTAGGAAAGGACGTTAAAGCTGTTTTTAAAGCATTGCAGATATTTAAAAATAGGATTTTATAAATTCGCGAACCGATCGCGAACCGATCGCGAACCGATCGCGAACCGATCGCGAACCGATCGCGAACCGATCGCGAACTTGAGTGAAATTCGAGGATTTTGAGGGCGGTTCCAAAGTATTTGGAAAAATCCGGAAAAATCCGGAAGAATCCGGAAGTATTGCGAAGTATCACGAAGTTCTCCAGTAATAAAAGGCAATCTGTTGAGTTGGTAAGTTGGATTATTTATGCTGGGGTTTTAGAAAGTAGCTTGGAGAGTTTGATGTCATTTTTGTTGGGAGCAGTATCAGGAGCTTTCGGTGGTTTAGCCGTAAGGTATGTTGATTATTTTTTTAAAAGTTCTAGTGATAGGCTGGAAAAATTAGAAAAGGCATATTTATGCACAAGTAGTATTAAATCTTTTACCAATCAAAATATTACGTTTGTTGCATTATTTATCTATTGCGAAACTAATAAGCTTTCTAAAGACATTTTAGGTCAGATTAAGGTAGCTGAAAGTCCTATACCGCAATTGAATTTGTTATTGAATTTTCACCTCGATGCCCCAAGAGAAATTCTCTCACAACTGCAATCGTTGGAGGGTATATTAATTCAGATGACTAAACCAATGGCTGCTCCATTAATTCAAAAAACCTCTGTTGATGAAATGCATAAAAAGTCTATTGAGCAGCAATTACAAGCAAGAGAACTGTCTGTAAAAGTGCAAAGTGATTTGCAGGAATGGATAATAAAAGAAAGAGACGCTATAAAAAGGAAAATTGATTTTAGTGCGCTATTTAAATCTTGGTTTGAATCAGCAAAGCATCGGCTAAACCCAAAAGAAGAAAAATTTGAAAATGAGGTCTGATTTTGATGAATGTTGCTCCCTAAAGTGAGAAGGGTTTTTTAAAGTGTCTATATATTGTCTATATTGAAAACCCACCATCGCGGTGGTCGTAGATAAGTACTTGAAAAATTGGTGGGCCCACTAGGACTTGAACCTAGGACCAAAGGATTATGAGTCTTTAAAACGCCCCTTTTAAGCAATTTGAATGCCTACGCATTTCTTTTAAATTCTTTATTATTTCAACAAGTTGAAACCTTATTGTGTTTTTGCTATCTTTAAGTTGTTTTAAATAATCCTTCTACATAGTTTCTACATGGGATTTGATCTCAGGATTTTTACCCTTAAATTTTCTACATGGGAATAGGCGGCTTAATGAAGCTCACTAAAACACTTATTGATAAAGTAGCCGCGCCGTTGCATAAGGATCAGGCCTTTTACCGAGATGATCAGCTAAAAGGCTTTGCTTTACGAGTCACCAAAAACGGGGTTAAAAGCTTCGTGGTTGAAACTACCATTGGCAATAAGGTTCGCCGTATCACCCTGGGACGTTATGGAGTCCTAAGTTTGGAGCAGGCCAGAGGGGAAGCTGCCAAGCTGTTGGGCAAGATTACTACCGGTATTGATCCTATCGCTGAGAAGAAAGCTAAACAGATCAGCCAAATCACTTTAGAGCAGGCTTTCAATGATTATGTCGCTGCTCGAAAATCACTTAAAGCAGTCACGGTTTTGGACTATCAGGCTGTCTTGCGACAGGTTATGCCTGATTGGTTGAGCAAGCCATTGCTCAATATCACCAGGAGTATGGTTGTTAAGCGGCATACCCAGTATGGTGAGACCAATAGCAAAGCCCGCTCAAATTTATCCATGCGTTTATTACGAGCCATTTTCAATTTTGCGATTAACCAATACCAAACCCCCGACTTAAAAGCTTTAATCCAAGATAATCCTGTGGCCTGCCTTTCTCATACGCGCGCTTGGTATCGGGTGGAAGCACGGCAATCATTGATTAAGCATCATCAACTGGAGATTTGGTATAAAGGTTTGATGGAATTATCGGACTATTTTCCCTATTCCTCGGCTCAATTATGGCACGACTATTTTTTATTAATCTTGTTTACTGGATTAAGGCAAACTGAAGCGGCTTCTTTAATGTGGGAGCAGGTCGATCTTAAAACAAAATCCTTTCAGTTGATTGACACTAAAAACAGAAGCAACCATTTATTGCCTATGTCCGATATGGTTTATTCAATATTTGAGCGTCGTAGAGAGCTCACCAAAAGTGAATTTGTTTTTCCTGCTGAAAGTAAAGAAGGCTATGTTTCAGATCATCGCAAGGCTATGTGGAAAGTCACTGAGTTATCAGGGATTGAATTTAAGCTCCACGACTTGCGACGTACTTTTATAACGATGGCTGAGAGTTTAGATATATCCGCGTATTCGTTGAAACGCCTACTTAATCACAAAATGCGTAATGATGTGACTTCAGGCTATATTATTAGTGACGTTGAACGGCTTAGAAAGCCTATGCAGCAGGTTAGTGATTATTTATTAAAGGGCATAAAATCTGAGGTCGATGCCTAAGCAGGAGCCCAAACAATGTATCAGTGGGCTAAAGTTGATGCCTGTAAAATGGGGGGAATAGGCTTTCTGCTATTTTGTTCCGATTATGTGGACGCTATAGTCGGAACAACAGACATAAATCACGTGAAGCTCTTCCTATGACTTCCTCAGTTAATTTAAATCTGTTTTCAGTTCTTTTAGCTCGCGTTTCAGTTCTTTTTCAAGTTCTTCTACGGTTGGAAGGTGAAATTGATAAGTACTCGCAAAGATTTGCGTTGCTTTGTCCCCAAGTAAATACTTGACCATTTCATTGCTTTTTTCTGTACATAGCACTAAGCCGATAGTGGGGTTATCGTTATCTTGTTTTATTTCTTTATCGAAGTAATTAACATATAACTGCATTTGACCCAAATCGCCATGAGTAAGCTTATGTGTCTTGATGTCGATAATTAAGTAGCATTTCAATATAACGTGGTAGAAAACTAAGTCAGCATAAAAATGGTCGCCATCAAACGATAAGCGTTTTTGACGGGCGATGAATGCAAAACCCTTTCCAAGCTCCAGTAAAAAATCTTGTAGATTATTGGTGATCGCGGTTTCTAGTTTGGACTCTACTAATTGATGAGATTCAGGTAATCCCAAGAACTCCAAAATCATCGGATCTTTTATGGCATCTTGAGGTGTAATAAGCTCTTGGCCTTTATGTACCAATCGCAACATTCCCTCTTTGTCTTTGCTCATAGCCAATCGATCAAAGAGTAAGCTATTTTTTTGACGTTTTAATTCACGAATTGACCAGTTATTATCGGTCGCCTCTCTTTCATAGAAGGCTCTGGCTTCAAGGTTGTTTACTCGCATGAGCTCTCGGTAATGGCTCCAGCTAAGATTTGGGGGAAATTGAGGAGAGTTAGATTCGCTACACACTGTGTAGCGAATTGGGTAATTCCCTTTATCTATTTGATATTCAATATAAAACTGCCTCATATTTCTGAGATTGGGTTCGGAGAAGCCTTGTCCAAGCTCTTTTTGTAGGCGCTGGGAGAGATTCTTTAATAAGGCCACGCCATAATTTGCTCACTCCTTGCCACCTTGCTCAGCTTCGACAATATCACGTCCACAAAGCCAATAGGCTTTTACCATTTCAGTGTCAACGGTTCTAATGACGCGGGTTCTAGCAGCAATGATGTGAGCTGAAACACGCTGAAATAATTCGTCGATTTGTTTTGGGTCGTCTTGAGTAATTAGAATTTTCTTGGGCATAGTCATCTTCCTGGATAAGGAGCGGATTGTAGTATATCAATTTTTTATATTTCCACTAGATGATTATTTTAAAGTTCGTATCAATATTTTAAATCTCCCATGTCGGAGTTCCTTAGCTAGCACTAATCTCTTTGAACAGTTTTTACTGAGTTGTTTTCTCTACGAAAAATTCTGTTTAACAAATTTAATTCTATATTTTACCTGTATTACCGTATTTGCTTTGTAAATATTTTGATGCTAGCGTCAAGGAAAGAGTGTGACTGAAGGGCGCACTTAAACGTTGGCGTAGCCAACGTGTGCACCGAATCAATGATTCGGAAAACAGCTTTAAAAACATGATTGGGAAAAACTTGCCGTGGCTATTTTTCATTTTAGTGCGCAGATTATTGGAAAAAGCAAAGGAAAGAGTGCCGTTGCTGCCGCCGCTTATCGCGCGGCAGTTTCATTGCATAGCGATTGCCACGGTTTGCAATTTGATTATAGTCGAAAGCGTGGTGTAGAGTTTTCAGAGATACTGCTTCCTGCAAATGCACCAGAGTGGATGCGTGATCGACAAGACTTGTGGAATGCCGTTGAGAAATTTGAAAAGCGTAAAGACGCAACCCTTGCTCGTGAGATTGAAGTAGCATTGCCTTGCGAATTGAGTTTAGAGCAAAATAAGGCTTTGCTACGTGATTACTTACAAACTAGTTTTGTTAATTTAGGTATGATCGCTGATTACTCCATCCATGACTTGGAATCGGGCAATCCGCATGCCCATGTTATGTTTACCCTCCGGCCCATTCAAGGCGATAGCTTTGGTAAAAAGGCGCGTGAGTGGAATGACAAAAGTCTTTTTGAGCGTTGGCGGGAACAGTGGGCCGAAGCCACAAATCGACACTTGGCTTTGAATGGATTCGATCAACGTATTGATCATCGTTCGTATGCCGACCAAGGCATTGTTTTAGAGCCAAGCTTGCATCGAGGTACAGTGGTTGAGCATAGTCGAAAGCCTGAAGACTTAGATCGCTACCATAAAGCTCAAGAAATCCAAAAGCGTAATTTAGAGCGGCTGCTTAAAGACCCTAGTATTGCTATTGATCTATTAACCAACCATGAATCTATTTTTAACCATCAGGACCTGAGTAAATTTGTTCACCACCGCACTGGGAGCCTGGAAAAGTTCAATCAATTAAAGTGGGCTATTGAATCTTCTAAAGAGCTTGTCAGTTTAGGAATAGGCCTTGATGGCAAACAGTATTATACCTCTCAAAAAGTCATAGAGCGAGAACGTGACTTACTGGATTGCGCCTCGCGACTGTCTAAATCTAATCGACATCAGTTTAAAGCAGAGCATTTTCAATTTGTGGCGCAAAACCTGGGGTTGAATGAAGAGCAAAAAGAAGCCTTTGATTTCATTCTCTCAGGTCAGGATCTCTCTTTGATCGTGGGCTTTGCAGGAACCGGTAAAGGCTATCTTATGGATGCGGTTCGTGAGGCTTATGAGGCCAAAGGTTATCGCGTGGTGGGCGCAGCTTTAGCAGGGAAAGCTGCCGATGGATTGGCTCAGTCTGCGCATATTAATTCTAAAACGATTGCCCGCTTTTTGTTGGACTGGGAAAATGGCCGCGAAACTTTAAATAATAAAACAGTACTGATAGTCGATGAAGCCGGAATGATCGGTACTCGCCAATTACAACTACTGCTCTCTGAAGCTGAAAATACTGATGCTAAAATTATTCTCTGTGGCGATCCAGAGCAAATCCCTTCTATTGAAGCTGGAAGCCCCTTTAGGTTCCTATTAGAGCGAATGCCACATAAATTTCTAAAAACCATTGTCCGTCAAAAAATAGATTGGCAAAAAGAAGCGACTCTACAGCTGTCTACTCAGCAGCATGGCAAAGCCTTGGATCAATACAAGGCAAAGGGGCATATTCATACTCAGGAAACACGCGCTGTGGCTTTAGAGTCATTAGTAAAAGATTGGTTCCAGTACACGCAAGCTAATCCCGAAAAAGAAGCCATTATGATGACCTATCGAAACAAAGATGTTTTGGCTATGAATCAGCTAGCGCGTGAGTATTTAAAACAAGATAAAAAACTTTCAAATGAAATCCTGGTAGACCAGGCTGAACGGGGGAAGATCATGCTAGCTCAAGGTGAACGAATATTATTCCTCAGAAATGAGAATTCCCTTAACGTTAAAAATGGACAATTAGGCACTATCACCAATTTCCAGGGCAGTGTGATGAGGGTTCAAATGGATAGAGGTGATACCTTAGCCTTTGATGCTCGTGACTATGGCGACTTCACCTATGGCTATGCCGCCACCATTCACAAACTACAAGGCGCCACGGTCGATCAATCCTTTGTATTAGCGACTCCACATTTTGACCGATTTATTACGAATGTGGCTTTAGATCGTCATCGCTATGGTGTTGAGCTTTACTGTGGCCAAGATGATTTTGAAAGCTATGAGAATTTTAAACGCACATTAAGCCGCGGAGAAAGCAAAGTGCTGGCGGTTGAGTTTGCTCAAGCCAGAGGTCTCGATTATGCCCTAGAAGAAGATCAAGCTGCCTTAGTCGAGTCTAAGCTTGATTTTAATGCTTATTACCAAAAAATTACCCATGAAGCACAGCCTATAGCCAATACGTTGGCTGAAGCATTTTTGAAGAATGAATTTAATATAGAAAACATCAACATCAAAACTCTTCAATTTCATCCTGCGGTCTGGGAGCGTGAAACCCAAAATTATATGCCAGCCCTCATTGCTAAAGCGCTGGGTTATCAGAAAGATATGGGCTTAGATGTGAGAGGCGTTCAAATCCATTATATTGATCCCGAAACTGCGAAAAAACCTGAGATTAGTTATCCTGTTCAATACAGCGGTTCTTCCGATGCTATTGTGATGTTACAAAAGCCGACCGAAAAAGATAATCGTTGGTTTGTAGCTACTGATTTAGAAACGGGTCTTGCCATTGCTCAATCGAATCCTGAGATTCGAGTCGCCTGTTTAGCTACAGAAGAAAATTTTTATAAAAATCCACTGATCAGCTCAAAAAGGGAACCTCTCATACTTTGCGCTAATCAAACTACTGATACTCAGTATGTTGAAAAGCTTGTGAATGAGTTCACAAGAAAAGGATTTAAGGTGACGGTGGCCCAACCAGAGCAAGAAGCGACCTTTGCAGAGCTCTTAAAGATACAGGGTAAAGAATCGGTTTGTGAGCAACTAAACCTCGCTAAAGAATATACTTCAAAAGAACTCGATCAGGAGCTTGATACGGTAATTAAAATATTTGCGGAAATGGACAAGAAACTTGAAGAAGCCCAGCATCAGCCCTATGCTGCCAACCGAGTTCTAGCTAAAGAAGAAATTGAGCATTACACCCAGGAAATCGCCAAAAACTATAAATTGATTGAGCATGTTAAAAAGCAAGAGCCAGAACTTTATAAGCGTATTGATCTTATTTTGGAGCAGGATAGAGGTATTGAAATTTAGTAAGCTGCATTAACGGCGTGTGATTTGCATTAGATAATTTCGGTTTTTGATGTATTGTTAAGGAAGTTCGATGTTATTTAAAAATATGAGGATAAGGTGAAGAAAACTAAAAAGATAATTAATCAGAAAATTCCTAAGACTTTATATCATTTTACTCACATGGAGGACGACTCTAAAGGCTCAAATCCTGCAATGAGTATTTTTAGAGATAAAGAATTTAAACCGTCAAGGGTGATAGAGTGTAATGATCCTTTTGAGATGAATAATGCCCCTTCTTTTATAAACTTTGAGAGGAATGGTCAAGTTAATGGAGCATTGATTAATTGGTATTGCAGGGAAATTACAAAAAGCGATAGTCCTATCGTAAAGGCGCTTAAGAAAAGCAGGCCGCTTAGTGAGAATGAATATTTGAAACTTATTGAGAAAGAAGTTATTAAGAGCTTAACTGAAAATTCGTTGTTCCCACTTCCTGAGAATGACATCATTTTTAATGAGCATCGCAGTAATATGCATATCTGGTGCTTTTCTGATGTTGATCCAAGAAGTGCAATTCTTCTTTGGTCGCATTATGCCAGGCATCATAGAGGAGTTGCATTAGAGTTCAAATTTGATCAGGAAGCTTGTGGCGATCTTCTTTATAGGGTTAATTATCCTGAAGATATAACAAGACCATCTATATTTTCGCCGAAGGAAATCTTGAATCTTGAAAAAAGTCCTGAGGAGAAGGCGGTATGGCTTTTTGAAAGAACAGCTTTAAGTAAGCATCGTGATTGGAGATATGAGAGAGAATGGAGGTTCGTCACCAAATCTTATAATCCAGGTTGTAATATCTTTACTGAATTAAATTCAGGATTAGAGCTTATTACAGGGGTCTATTTTGGGATAAATGTAGATGATGCTAAAAAGAAAGAGTTAGCGGCGATTATTAGGAAAGCGTCGCCAACCACAAAAATTTTTCATGCTAAGAAAAATAGGCGGCTTATAAAAATAGATTTTGAAGAATACTTGGAATGATTGGTAGGTTGGCCAGGCATGCCTTGACTGGCCAATAATCCACTTTAGTTTTATGTAAAAGAACTTTGATTAAGAGATTTAAGCTTGCTCATAGAGGCGCCAAGCTCTTGCCGGTTGAGAGAACAAGCTTGCAACACAATTCCATCTAAGGTCCACAAGTAGTTGTGAATAGTAGATTGGTGGTAGCTCAAGAACTCAGGACTTAAGGCTATTTCAAGCAGGGTAGATAGCTTGGTTA